>Ga0075436_100000390_pt1 | contig 28151 bp, 28 predicted proteins | sample RhiMethybrSRZTD5_FD_75303 | JGI IMG/M metagenome (GOLD analysis project Ga0075436, IMG submission 75303) | Populus rhizosphere microbial communities from Tennessee, USA - Rhizosphere MetaG P. TD hybrid SRZTD5 | ecosystem: Host-associated > Plants > Roots > Rhizosphere > Soil | place: USA...
CATATTATCCCGCGCCCATCTGGCTGTATCGCCCGGAGACGGACATGGATGCGTACGTCGCTTCGGCGAAAAAACTTGCCGCGCTTGCTCCGCAAGTGAAGCTGGTGCTCGGTGCGCACAACATTCCTGTGGCGCAGGCCGACGTGCTGCCGAAGCTGGTGGATGCGATTCAGGCGGTACGTTCCGGAAAAGGCGAAGTGAAGGCGGCAGGGGCGGGCAAAGCCATGCACACGTTTCAGGATTTTAAGTTTCTTCTCGCCGCACCCTCGAAAGGGCTAGATTAGTAGTGAGAACTCATTGGCATGCGGTGCGCCTGCTCCAAGCCGGTCCTGTTTGTGCCGTTGCTATTTCTTTTTCTGGTTCCCTGCGTTTCCGCGCAGACGGCCAGGCACGGTAAGCACGACGGGCGCGACAAAACCGTTTGGAATTATGACGGCGGAGTTCTTTTCGAAACGGACGGCTCTCTTCCCAACGGGGTTTGCTTCCGTATTTACGGCATCATGAATGCTGATGGGTTTTTCGACGGCCTCAAACGCATTGATACGGACAGCGGCACGCAATTCCTCCGCGGCACGGAAACGGTGACGAAGTTCCCCGACTCCGTCACGGTTGCTTTCTCCATTCGCGACCAGCTTTGCCCGCCTGGAGCGCAACAGGACGGAACGCGCAAATACATGACGCAGGAAATGATCGATGAGCTGCGACTTTCGCTGTATTGGAAGCACGGCGTGGAATTGCGGCCGGTGAAAGATGCGAAAGAAGTTGTGTCGCATGTGGACCGCATCCAACCGTATGCAGCATCGCTCACCGCGGAGCTGCCGGCGCGCTACGAATGGACGTTTGAATTCGTGGTCCCCAGCGCCGGCGTCTCGTTGACAGACAGCCTAGCCTTCGTTTTCCGCACGCCAGCCGGGCACATTGCTGCGCGCGTCGCAGCGCGGTTGTGAGCTTTCAGTAGTTTGTCCGTGCGAAAAGTAAATCCGTCGCTTCGCTCGGGATGACAATTGCCGTTCGATTACTGCCTGCTTAGCCCATGGAGCTAACTTTTTGCGGTTCGATTTTATAAATGACGCGAACTTCACCGGGCTGGCGGAAAGGGTAAAGGGGCTTGCCGAGATATTTTTGCGAGAGTTTGTTGATGTGGTCATCGGCGCCTTTTTCGGTGATTTCGACGACGCGCCCGCGCACTTCGAGATAGCGATAGGGATTGGCGGGATCCTGCAGAGCGACCGCAACGCGTGGATCGCGGCGCATGTTTTTATCTTTGACGCGGCCCTTGGCGGAATTGACTCGAATGTGCTTGCCGTCGAAGTCCACCCAGACCGGCGTGACTTGCGGGCTGCCGTCTTTCATCAGCGTGCTTAGATTGCCGAAGGCCTGCTTTTCAAACAGGTCGGCGTATTTTTCTGGAATTACTTCGCTCATCTTCTCCTCCGAAAAAGGGCCAAGTGAAAATTATCGCAAACGGATTTCGGGGACGCGCCCTTTGGCGGTCAAAGGTGCCCCCGTTAATCTCTGCACTTCTTCCGGCGCCCACCCATGCGCAACCTCGCGCAGCACCAGGCCTCGTGGCGTAACGTCAATCACTGCAAGATCCGTGACGATAGTGTCCACGCATTCGAGGCCGGTCAGCGGGTAAGTACACTTTTTCACAATTTTCGGCGCGCCATCTTTCGCAACATGCTCCATGCAGACGATTAGTTTTTTTGCGCCGGCAGCGATGTCCATCGCGCCGCCGATGCCGCCGGAGCCTTTGGCGCCGGGAATTTTCCAATTTGCGAGGTCGCCCTTTTCGGAGACTTGAAACCCGCCAAGCACCGCAACGTCAAGATGGCCACCGCGGGTCATCAGGTGCGCATCGGCCTGGTGAAAGAAAGATGCGCCGCGAATCAGCGTGACCGGGACTTTCATCGCGTCCACCAGGTCGTAATCTTCTTCGCCGGGCCTGGCGCGGCGTCCCATGCCGAGGATTCCATTTTCGCTGTGGAAGTAAACCGTGATTTCCTTCGGCAAATAATCAGCGATGAGATTAGGAATGCCCCAGCCAAGATTGACGTAAGCGCCATCGGGCAATTCGAGCGCGGCACGCTGGGCGATTTGCTCGCGAGTCAAGCGAGGCTTGTCCAGAAGCGTTTTTTCCTGTGTGGTCTCAGCCGGCATAGTGGAGCCCTTTCGCCTGCACGATGCGGTGCACAAAAATCGCGGGAGTCATCACGTGCTCCGGCTCGATGGAGCCGACCGGCACGAGCTCTTCCACTTCGGCAATCGTCGTTTTCGCGGCCATGGCCATGATGGGATTGAAATTCCGGGCCGCGAGCCGATAGGTCAAGTTGCCGAGTTCGTCAGCTTTTTGCGCTTTGATCAAAGCAAAGTCCGCGTGAATGGGCATTTCCAGAATGCAGCGTTTACCCTCGAGGGCGCGCTCTTCTTTGCCTGCGGCGACTTCGGTTCCGACGCCAACGGTTGTGTAAAAACCTTGAAGGCCCGCGCCGGCGGCGCGCATGCGTTCGCACAGGATTCCCTGTGGGACAAGTTCGAGTGTGACTTCCTTGGCTGCAAAACGTTCTTGAAAGTGGTTGGCATGCGGGCCGGGGAAAGATGCAATGACGTGCTTGATTTGATTGTGCTTGAACATCAGGCCGAGTTCGCCATCGCGCGTGCCGCAGTTGTTGCTGATGGCGGTAATGTTTTTGACGCCCTTGCGTACCAGCGCCTGGATCAGATTGTTCGGAAAACCTGCGCCCCCGAATCCGCCGAACATGATGCGCGCGCCGTCCGTGACGTCCGCCACGATCTCATCTAGGCTGGAATAGACTTTCTTCTTCATTGCGCTCCTAAAACGGATTTCCGGCCGCAATACGGGCTTCTTTCTTCTTTGCGGCTTGGAACTTTATATCCAAACCGGTTTCGTGCAGCCAGCGGCCCGTTGCAGTTCCGCTGAGATCGAGCTCTAAAAGGGCGCGCAGGTCAGACTCATCGTCAACATCCATTTCGAGGCGAGCATTGCGGCGAATGACAACTTCCGCGCGGGCGTGCGCAGCTTCTGCAAGATGTTTCGCGAAACTTCGTTCTCCAAAGTGGGAAGGGAACAAGGCTGGTGGAGTCCGAAAAATGGCATTGGTCCCAGTCCCGTCACGTGAAGGCACGATGACCAACCCTGGGTTATCGCATTCGATCGTCAAGAGTTCATCGATATCGCTGGCCTGCGTCAGTGGCACATCCAGGGGCACACGCAGCAGTCCGGTCACCCCGCGTTCCTCACACACGCGCGAAGCGAAGTCCACCGCGTGACTTTCTGAGATCTGGCGGTCCTCACGCAGAATCTCCCAGCTGTTTTCCTGGGCGGCATCCAGAACCGGCTGATAATTCGTAACGACAAAAATCTTCTCTGCGTTGCGAACGCCATGGATGGCTCGGATCGTGTCCGAGAGCATAGCCTGCGCTAGCCCGAACCTTTCTTCGGGCGTGAGCACACCTGCAAGCCGCTTCTTCGCGTTTCTCAGGTCTTTCACGGGCAAAAGGAGCGCACGCATAGAAACGGGCCTAGTAGGCACCTTCCGTATAGGGGCTGTGATTCTCGGTTCGAGCGAGACGGAATGGCGGCGTCACAGAAGGCGTATCGTCTTCGGGACGATCGAACCTCCGGTGAATCTTGTAGGTGGTGGAGCGCTCCGCGGGGACGCGGCCAATCTTTCGGATGTAGCAGCGGAATTCTTCAGGAGCAACATATTCGCCAAACGTGGCTCCGGCCGCTTTCGAGATGCTTTCTTCCATCAGCGTTCCGCCGAAATCGTTCGCGCCTGCCTGCAAGCAGGCGAGAGAAGTCTCGATTCCCAATTTTACCCAGGAAACCTGAATGTTGCGAATTGCGCAGTGAAGCAACACGCGAGAAAGCGCGTGAACGCGCAGATGCTCCTCTCGCATAGCTCCCGGCCGCGCGCCGCCGTGCTTGTAGAGGCGCGTGTTCGGATGAACGAATCCGAGGGGAACGAATTCCGTGAAACCGCCGGTGCGCTTCTGAATCGAGCGCAGCAAGACAAGGTGGCGTACCCAATCGACGGGTTCTTCGACGTGACCGTACATCATGGTCGAAGTAGAGGGAATTCCTAACTCGTGTGCTGTGGTGATGATTTCAACCCAGCGAGCGACGGGCAATTTGTTGGGGCTGAGCTGCCGGCGGATGCGGTCGTCAAGAATCTCCGCCGCCGTACCGGGGATGCTGCCGAGACCCTCGTCTTTCATCATCTGCAGGTAATCGCGCAGCGGCATGCCGCTTTTCAGCAAGCCATAGTCAATTTCCATCGGGGAAAAGGCGTGGACGTGCATGCCGGGAAGAGCGCGTTTGATGGCGCGCAAGAGGTCGCGGTAGAAGAAGCCGTCGAGGTCACGCGGCAGGCCGCCTTGGATGCACACTTCCGTAGCGCCGCAATCCCAGGCTTCTTGCGCGCGGCGCACCACCTCTTCGAAAGAAAGCGAGTAAGCATCTGCAGCTTGCGGGCCGCGGCCAAATCCGCAGAAGCTGCAACCGACAAAACATACGTTCGTGAAATTGATGTTGCGGTTGACAACGTAAGTGATGGCTTCGCCAACGGTTTCGCGGCGCAGATGATCCGCAACACCCACCAGAGCATCAAGACCAGGGCCTTGCACGGTCGCAAGGCTCAAACCCTGCTCGAAAGAAAGCTCTTCACCACGTAGAACAGCTTCCAGAGGTTCCCGCGCATCGAGCGCACAGCGTGACAGCGTCTTCTCGAGCGTTTCTCGTGACGCTGGTCCGCTTTTCATGAGTGTGGTCGCGTGGTCATTCATTGCGGTTGGCTCAAAAACGCTGGTATATTTCGCTCCGTCTCCTCTCCACTCTTATGGCCATCCTATCAGAAGCCGGGCTGACAATCGAAATGGCGCTGACCGCGTGCCTTTGGGCGCGACGGCGCTGTTGTCCAGTTTCGTTAGGGACGCGCCGCAAGATGCGCAAAGAAAATGTGGGAAGTCAGGCTATCATAACTGCCTGAACCGGGAGGCTGGTATGAAGGCGAGGAAGAGGGCGGGGCGCTTCGCCGCGTTAGCTGGGACGCTAGCGACCCTGTGCGCCACCAGCGCCCTGGCCAACGATCAGGTCAAGGCGGAGAGCGGGGTCGTTGAGGGCGTGGCTGCGACATCGCCGGGCGTTCGCATCTTCCGCGGAGTTCCGCTCGCCGCGCCACCAATTGGTGCATTGCGATGGAAAGCGCCGCAGCCTGTAAAGCCGTGGAAAGGCGTTCGCAAAGCCGCCGAATTCGGTCCGCGCTGCATGCAGGCGCCGATTTATCCCGACATGATTTTCCGCGACCGAGCCGACAAGCCGATGAGTGAGGATTGTTTGTACCTGAACGTCTGGACGCCGGCGAAATCCGCGCAGGATGGCCTCTCGGTGATGCGCGCTGATGGCTTCGCCACTTTCCAGGGGATTGATTCGCGGAGCGATTGGAGAGAGTGGCGCATTCTTTGGGCGCCCGCCTGCCGGTTCAGCGATGCAGGTGCTAAGCGAAACAGAAAAGATAGGAACGAAGTTTGCAGAATCCATCGGAGCGAAGGACTTGGCGGCGTTGCGCGTGAAAACTGCTGAAGAGCTTTTGGTTGCGGCGCAGAAAGATCCCTCAGTGCGGTTTTGGCCGAGCGTTGACGGCTATGTGCTGCCGAAAGATGTAGCCACAAGTTTTGCAGAAGGCCAGCAGAGCCACGTGCCGTTGCTCGCGGGCTCGAATGCGCAGGAGGCAAGCTGGGCGGTAGTCTACGCGAAAGAGAAGCCGACAGCTCAGGCCTTTCCGGAGCAAATGCACGCGCGATTCAACGATCGAGCGGCGGAGATTTTGAAACTCTACCCTGCGAGCACGGATGAAGAAGCGCGCAAGTCTGCCATCGACCTAGCAAGCGACTTGTTTACCGTCCACATCACCTGGGAATGGCTGGAGATGCAGAATAAAACCGGTCAGGCGGCGGTCTATGGTTACGTGTTTGACCGGACCCCGCCGGTTTCGCCGGATATGAAGGATAACGGAGTTTCCCCGAAGGAACTTGGCGCGCGGCACGCTTGCGAGATTGAATACGTTTTTGGCGCACTGAAATCGCAGCCGAATCCGTGGGAGCCGTTGGATTTTAAGATTTCAGATGCCATGGCTTCGTATTGGGCAAACTTTACGAAGACGGGCGATCCAAACGGACCGGATCTGGCGAAGTGGCCCGTTTACGACAAAGCCGGGGAGTTTTCGATGATGCGCTTTGGAGAAGAAATTCAGGCGGCACCGCAGGCGCATCGGGAACAGTACGAATTCTGGAGGGGAGCGGCGGAGAAAGCCGTAGCGCATTAACTTTGAAGGCGGCTTCGTGAAGGAAGGGCGCTGGTTGCGCCGACGCTTCGGCTGAGATATTCCAGTTTCCATGAGACGCGGCACACTTCTGATTCTGCTCGGTATCGCGCTCGTCGTGATTGCAATCGCGATCGCCGCCTCCGTGCTGCATGGCGGGCTAAGCGCCAAAGCTACGCCGACGAAACTGGAAGCCCTTGTGGCGCGCAATGCGCGTCATCTGGCGATTCCCGGGAACGCGCGATTGACGCAAAATCCCGTCCTGGATTCGCCCGAAATACAGCGCGAGGCCAGGCTGCACTTTGCGGATCACTGCGCGATATGTCATGGGAACGACGGCAGTGGGGACACGCCGATTGGAGGTGGCCTTTATCCAAAGCCGCCGGATCTGCGCAAACCTGCGACGCAGAACTTGAGCGATGGGGAATTATTCTGGATTATCGAAAATGGCGTGCGCTTCACCGGCATGCCGGCGTTTTCCAATAATGCGGATCATGCGAGCGGAAATCACGGCAACGGCCAGGATAGCTGGAAGCTGGTCCATTTCATCCGCCATCTGCCGCATTTGACGGTGGCGGAGCGCCTGGAGATGGAACGCTACAATCCCAAGGGACCGGAAGATCGCGCGGAAGAACAAGAAGAGGATCAGTTTCTAAATGAAGCAACGCCTAAGGCTCGGCCAGAATCACAGACTCATAAGAAGAAATAAGGCGGCACCAGCAACCGCCAAAATAAGGGTGGAGATGAACATGAAAGTCAAATGGATCACACTTGCGCTGGCTCTCGCGTTTGCGGCAGGAACGACCTTGGCGCACGGGAACAAAGTGCACATCCGGGGGAAGATTGAAAAGGTCAGCGCTGATTCCTTGCAAGTAAAATCAGCTGACGGCAGAACCGTGGAGGTAAAGCTGGTGGCCTCCACCGTGTACATCCAGCATATGGCGGCAAAACCGGGCGAGCCTGCGGATACGAATGCGAACAGACCGGCCAAGCTGGCTGACTTGGCGGTTGGCGATGCGGTCGTGATCCACGCAACGCCAAAAGACGGAAACCTCGAGGCCGACGAAGTCAAATTCTCCGCGCCCGAGTCGAACAAAGTAGCTTCAGCGGGGGCGAAGCCGAAGTCCTGACCGCTGTAAGGAGCCTGAGAATTTGCAAGAATCGAGGAGAGCCTACTCTGATTTCAGCCTGATTTGGCCAAGCGATCCCTTAGTCAACGAGATGGCAGGAGTGAGTTTTCAAGACCAGCCAGACCTGTTTTGCGACTGCCAATTCGAGTGCGCGCACCGCGCCAGGCGTGACATGCGCGACGAACGTTACACCGCAGTCCACGCGCGCAACGCACATCGTGCCCCGCGGTTCCAGTGAGAGGATTCTGCCTTCCAGGACATTGCGCGCGCTCAATCCTCGGGGACGCTCTGAGGCCAGCAAAACGTCGCCCGCGCGGATGGCGATTTGAACGAGGTCACCGACGGACGCATGAGCGAGCGGCACTTCGATTTCGCACGCGCTCTCGCCGAGCCGAATGCGCATCACGCCATCCCGCTCGCGAAGGTCTAGAACCGTGGCGGTCAGCACGTTTTCAAATCCCGCAGCTTGCGCCAGCCGTTTTCGCCGCGGCGCGTCCAGCACGTCCATCGGCGCGCCATGGCCCACGACGCGGCCGTTATCAATGGCGATTACCCGCTCTCCCAAAGCATCGACCTCCTCGCGGCTGTGGGTTACGTAGAGAATCGGAATGCGCTTGGCGATGTTCCAGGCGCGCAAGTCCTCGACGATTGCGTCTTTCAGTTCCGCGTCCAGGCCTGTTAGCGGCTCGTCGAGCAGCAAGAGCTGGGGCCTGGTCACCAGCGATCGGGCGAGGGCGGTACGCTGCTTTTCTCCTCCTGAGATTTGAGAGGGTTTCCGATCTCGCAGTCTTGCGATGCGGAAAGCCTGGAGAATCTCTTCGACGCGCGCACGGCGATCCTGCTGCGTGATGTCTCTCAGTCCATACGCGACGTTTTGCTCGACGGTCAGATGCGGAAACAGCGCCAGGGATTGAAATACATAAGCGACGCGGCGCACTTGTGGCGAGACGTCGATGTACGATGCGGAATCGAACAGAACATTCTCACCGATCGCAATTGCGCCTGTAGTCGGACGCGCGAGCCCCGCAAGGCAATCCAGCAGCGTGGATTTTCCTGCGCCCGAAGGGCCGAATAATATCGTGATACCTGGGGGCGCTTCGAAAGAAACGTCGAGAATGAAGGAAGCGGCGTCGGGACGTTCTTTCCGGATGCTCGCTACGAGCGTCCCGGAAGTCACTTCGCTGACCATCGTGTCCACGCCGGCGCCCACACTCGGCGATTGACTGCATACACGAGACAAAGCACGGCGAACGCGATCGCCAGGAGAAGCAGCGCCAGTTGATTGGCTGCGACGTATTCGAGCGACTGCACGCGGTCATAAATGTCGATGGAAACGGTGCGCGTCACGCCGGCAAGATTTCCGCCAACCATCAGCACGACGCCAAATTCTCCGAGCGTGTGCGCGAAACTCAGCACGAGTGCCGTCACCAGCCCCGGCAACGATAGCGGCAGAATGATGCGTCGAAACGTCCGCCATTTTCCTGCTCCCAGAAGGGCGGAAGCGTCCAGGAGCCTGCGGTCCACCGCCTCGAACGAAACCATCAGTGGCTGCACGGCAAAAGGGAAACTGTAAACGACGGAAGCGAGAACAAGTCCCGTGAATGTAAAGGCCAAACCGTGGCCGAAGAGCGCAATCCAGAGTTTGCCCAGTGGGCCGCGCGGTCCCATGGCAAGCAAAGCGTAAAAGCCAAGAACCGTGGGGGGCAGAACCAGCGGCAGCGCAACGACGGATTCGAGCAAGAATTTCCCGCGCCAATTCGAAAAGGCCAGCCAGTAGGCGACCGGCATTCCGATCAACAATAAGATCGCTGCGACACATCCGGCCAATTCGAATGACAAGCTCAGCGAATTCATTCCAGCTCCGTAGTACCTCGCACAGATTTTTCGTGTGGTGTTTTTAGACTGCTTGTTTCTACTTGCTTGACGGAATAGCAAATCCGTACTTTTCCAGGATCGCTCTGCCCATAGCGCTCTTCATGAAATTCAAAAACTCGAGCGCAGCAGCTTTGTTCTTGGCGCTTTTTAGCAAAACAGCGCCCTGCTCGATGGGCGGATGCATGTCCGCCGGAATCTCCCACACCTCTCCGTCTTTCATCCCGGGAGAAAGCGCCAGCGAGTGGGCGATGATTCCGGCCTGCGCATTGCCGGATTGCGCAAACTGCGCCGCTTGCGAAATATTTTCGCCGTACACCAACTTTGTTTTTACCTGCTCGTAGATTCCGGCCTTTTGCAGAGCGGAGACGGCCGCTCGTCCGTAAGGTGCGAGCGCCGGGTTGGCAATCGCTATTTTCCGGATGCGAGCGTCCAGCAATACATTCCACCTGTTTTGCGCTACGTTCACTCGCGAGTTCGCTGGTGTCCAAATGACGATCCTGCCCAAGGCATATTCAGACAGTGTTTCCGGCTCGGCTAAGTCCAACGTTTCCAGTTTCTTCGGATAAGCCATGTCTGCGGAAAAGAACAAATCGAAAGGCGCCCCGCTCTGAATCTGCGCGAAGAAGTTGCCGCTTGAGCCGGTGGTCACATCGACTTTTGTTCCTGTCATGTTTTCAAAATCCTTGGACAACGTCTCCATAGCGAATTTCAAATCGGCTGCGGCGGCAATGCGTACCAGTTTCTCTTCTTGGGCCTGAAAACCCGGCGCAATAACAGCCAGTGGCATGAAAACAGTGCAGAAGGCGAGCCGTGTACACTGTTTTGCTTTTCCACGAGTCACGAGTCACCAATCATGAGTCACGGCAGCCGTTCATACGCGGAGGATCATCACCTCGGTAGACTTAATGAGGGCCGCCGCGCGGTCGCCCGGCTTCAGACGCAACTCTTTCGCGGCGTCAGCAGTAATAATCGAGGTGATATGCTGCTCGCCGATGGCCAGGGTCACCTGAGCCAGCAATCCGCTGAACTTGAGGGCTACCACGCGTCCAATCAACTGATTGCGTCCGCTGATCTTGCGAAAATGCAAACGCCGCGCGGCAAGATCGCCACGCTCGAACTTTTTGGGAATCAGCCGGTCGATTTCACTCTCGGGCACGCGATGATGTCCGCCGGGCGTCTTCACGGACCTGATTTTTCCATGGTAAATCCACTGCTTCAGTGTGGGATAGCTGATGCCCAGAATGTTCGCCGCCTCGCGCGGCGCCAGCAGCTTCTGCACGGTATGCTCCGCTGTCTGCATAATAGTATGGATAGAATCGTATTGACAACACGCTTTTATATAGATACATGGCTTGGGCAGCCCGCAGAGTCCGCCGGGAGCGGTAACATTCCCATCACATCCAATTCAGCCTTGTCGCTTCAGCGCTTACAATACGCTCAAGCCACCGGAATGATGGTGCGGCGCATTGTAGGCGAGGGGTACCTTGGAAAAGGTGACGAACGAAGAAGTAAGAAAAGCGGTCGAACTATTCTGGTCTACGTTTCTGGCAAAATCGGAAGACCTACTACACTCTTACTATGCCCCGGGAAGCACGGTCTTCCAGATTGCCATGGGGCGGTCCGAACCCGGGCGGCTCGGTGCGATGCGGCGCTCCCGCGAGTATTTTGGCCTGGACACGCGAATGGAGTTGAAACTCGGCCCCATCGACGTCGTGCTGATCGGCGGCGACGCAGGAGTAGCAAGTTACACTTTCTCGTTTCAAGCTACTGGCCGCGATGTCGGCGGCGGCAAGCGCGGTGAAGAGAAGCTTGACTTAGTGCGTGCCACGCACGTCTTTCAGCGAGACGCACAAGGCAAGATGCATATCCTTCACGAGCACTTTTCGGTTCCCGTTGCCTCTTGAGGTCTTTTTTTGTTCACGCGCCCTGCCATTTTTCTTGGGGGCGCCTTGGAACTATCCCAGCCACCTAATTTCGCAGCGGCTTGCCGGTTTTTAACGTGTGGGCGATACGCTCCTGCGTTTTCTTTTCTCCGCACAAGGAGACGAACGCCTCGCGCTCGAGGTCGAGGACGTATTGTTCGCTGACCACTTGCGGTGCAGTCAATGGCCCGCCTGCGAGAATATTCGCGAGCTTGCGGCCAACGTGCCCATCGTATTCCGAAGCGTAGCCCCCGCGCACCATCATGTGTATGGCGAGTTTCGCTCCCGCCAGGAATTGTTCGCCCAGCGCTTTGATTTGCGTCGTCTGCGCGCCTTCCTGCCAACTTGCCGCAGGCCGTTTGTAAGCGCCGCGCGCCAACGCAAGCGCAGTTTCTCTCGCGTCCGCAACCAGCCGGTCGCGGTTCATCGAAACGCAATCTTCGCGCCGCAAGTATCCAAGGTCCCGGCATTCTTCCGCACTGGTGCCGACTTTCGCCATGGCGATCCCTTCAAACACAGGTTTCAGCGCATGGAACAAATCCAAATCTTCTCCGCCCGCAGCGTGTTCGTTCGCTCGAATCAGCATCTCCTTAGTTCCACCGCCACTCGGAATCAAGCCCACTCCGGTTTCCACCAAGCCGATGTACGCTTCCGCAGCGGCCTGAATCTTCGCCGCGTGCAGGCTCACTTCGCAGCCGCCGCCAAGAGCCATTCCTTGTGGCGCGGCAACCACTGGCTTCGGTGCGTACTTGACCGCCAGATTGACATTCTGAAATTGCTTCACGGCCATGTGCAGCTCGTCCCATTCCTGTTCTTGCGCGGCGACGAGGACGAGCATCAGGTTGGCGCCAACCGAAAAATTCACCGCCTGGTTCGCAATCACCATGGCATCGAAATCTGTTTCCAGCCGCTTCAACCCTTTGTGCATCATGGCGATCAAATCCGCGCCAATGGCATTCATCTTCGCGTGAAATTCGCAGCAAACCACGCCGTCCCCAAGGTCAATCAGGCTTGCCCCGGAATTCTTCTCGATTTCGCATCCAGCCTCCTTCAGCGATTTCAGGATAATGACGCCCTTGGGTTCTTCGACTTTCTTCGTCCCTCCGGTACAAATATCAAAAATCGTCGCCGCGCCTTTTTCCGACTCGTAGAAACCCTTGCGCCCGCTCGCAAGCGCCTTCTCGATAACCGGCGCAATCGTTCGCCCTTCTTTCTGCACTTGAGCAGTGAACGCTTTCACGCCAATCGCATCCATCATTTCGAATGGCCCCAGCTCCCACCCGAAGCCCCAACGCATCGCGCGATCCACGTCCACCACGCTATCGGAGATTTCTGGAACGCGCCGGGCCGCGTACAAACACGTCTCCGAAAGCCCGCCCCAAATAAACTGCTGCGCCTTATCGCCTTTTTGCCCTTCAAGCAGTGGCCCAACCAGTGCGCGCAGCCGCTCGCGCGTGTCCTCGATGGCCTTGCCCATTTCAAGCGAAGCGAATTTCGCTTTCTGCCGCGGCCTGTACTCCATGGTCTTCACGTCCAGCGCCAGAATCTCCTTTTCTCCTTCGCCGCGAACCTTCTTGTAAAAGCCCTGCCCCGTCTTGTCGCCCAGCCAAGCGCGCTTGACCATTTCTTCGACCATCGCAGGAACTTTGTACCGCTCGCGCGATTCGTCGTTGGGCGCGGTCTCGTAAATGTTCTTCACCACGTGGACAAGCACGTCGAGCCCGACGATATCGGCCGTGCGAAAAGTCGCGGACTTTGGCCAACCTACCGCGGGTCCGGTGCAGGTATCCACTTCTTCGATGGTCATGCCGAGCATTTCCATCAGCCGCAGCGCGTTTAGCATCGAAAACGTTCCAATACGGTTGGCGATGAAATTCGGCGTGTCTTTTGCAATGACGACGCCTTTACCGAGCCGGCGGTCGCAGAAATCGCTGAGCGCCGCCACTACTTCGCTCGAAGTCTTCGGTCCGGGAATCACTTCGACAAGTTTCAAATAGCGTGGCGGATTGAAAAAGTGTGTGCCCGCCCAATGCTGCTGAAATTCGTCGCTCATGCCCTCGGCGATTAGGTGAACCGGCAAGCCGGAAGTGTTGGTCGTCACGATTGCGCCGGGCTTCCGGAACTGCGCCACGCGCGCCAGCAATTTTCGCTTGATTTCCAAGTTTTCTGCGACAACCTCAATAATCCAGTCCGCTTCCGCGCAGCGCGCGAGGTCGTCCTCAAAGTTTCCAATCGCAATTTTGTCCGCCAGCGATGCGGTGAAAAACGCTGCGGGCCTGGACTTCTTTGCTGCCTCCAACCCTGCCCGTACAATCTTGTTGCGTTCCGCAGGCGGCGCGTCCGGTGATAAATTCGGCGGGACAATGTCCAGCAAAATGCACGGCAAGCCCGCGTTCGCGAAGTGAGCCGCGATCCGCGAACCCATCGTTCCCGCGCCAAGCACGACTGCCTTTTCAATACGCCGTTCCATAACCCGCCTCTTCCCCCACGACTATTCTCGGAACGACAGGTTACAAAACCGGCATGCAGTGGTCAAACGGCCGCACGCGTTAGGCCAATGGCGCTAAAATAGCTAGATGGCGGACGAAGAAAAAGCCTCCGGACCTTTCGCCTGGCTCAAGAGCGCGAAAAACAAAATTCGCGCTTTCGCCTATGGCAATGAGTCGCAACCCTCGGAACGCCCTCGCGTTGGCCTGGCCCTCGCAGGCGGTTTTGCCCGCGGCATCGCGCACATTGGTGTCATTCGCGTGCTTCGCGAAGCAGGTATTCCCATCGACTGCGTGGCGGGAACCAGTGTGGGCTCCCTGATTGGTGCGGCTTTTTGCGGTGGAGCTTCTCTCGAAGAGATGGAAAAAATTGGTTCGGTCACCACGTTTGCGGATTTTGGCCGCTGGACGCCTTCCTGGCTGGGGCTCGCCACCAACCAGCGCATGGAGAAATTCCTCGCGAAGTTCACGCCCGCAAAAACCTTCGAAGAGTTGCAGATCCCGCTCGCCATCGCGGCCACAGACATTATTGATGGAGTGAGCGTCTACTACTCGACGGGAGAGCTTGCGCCGCCGCTTCGCGCCTCCTGTGCCTACCCGGGATTATTTGTGCCCATCCAGTATGAAGGCCGCACGCTCGTAGACGGTTTTCTGACCGCCCCTGTTCCGGTCGAAGGCGTCCTCTTGTTCGGCGCCGATCTCGTCATTGCCGTGTACCTGGAATCGGGCAACCTGGGTGAGCCTCGCACGCTTACTGATATCCTGAGCCGCTCCTTCAATATCATGCAGCGCCATGCCGACCTGGCTTGGCGTACTCAGGCGGATATCATCATCGAGCCGGACGTGAAAGAGTTTGTGTGGGACGATTTCACTAAAACGCCGGACATGGTTGCCGCAGGCGAAATTGCTGCGCTCCACGCCTTGCCCCAGATTCGCGCAGCCTTGCGAGGAGAAAAACACGACGCTTCTCCCGGGGGCGACCTCTCTCCTGCGGCTTTAAAATAAGCAGCTCTTACGCAAGCGTGACCTTCACCACTACCCTCTGCCCCTTGCCTTTCCCGCGCTGCGTCAGCCACTCGGCCAATCCTTCCGCGAAGCGTTCTGGAGCCAGACTAAAGCTCGCCTCGATTTTTCCCTCAGCCACCGGCAAAGTGTCGTCGAAGTCCGCGGAATTCGTGAAATTCCGCATACAGAATTGGTCCAGCCATTCCAGGGGACAAGGCTTCGTCTCTCCCTCAATGGTTACATTTACATTGAATTTCTGCGCGTACATAGCAGGTGCCAGAGCCCGCTGACTAGGGCAGGGGAACCCTGAGAAACTTGATTCTTTCGCGCTCCGCCGGGTTCAGGATCAGTCTTTGCGTTTGCCGTTCGTACTCGCCCAGATAGGCCTTGGACCAGCTTCCGTTGGCGACGAATGCCGCCATGTTGTCCTCGGATTTGTATCCTGCATATTTTGGGTCGGCGAAGAAGCTTACCGCCCAGGCCTTTGCCCAGCCGGGCCGACACTGTTTCAGCGACGCTTGCAGAGCGAGCAGCAACTTTCGCGCCTTGGCAGTTGTGTTGATTTGATTGGCCTGCGCTATGACAAAAATTCTCTCGTTTCGGTCATCAATCCGCACGATTTTGGCTGAATCGTCGCTCTTACAACTTTCCTGCGGGGGTGCCTGCGCAGCCATCTTGGTTGCAGAGACCAACGCCAATGCAAGAGCGGCCAGGTATTGCCGGAAGGTTCCCACGATATCACCGGGTGGTTTAGGACACGCGCGGACGTTTGACCGATTGCGCCAGCCCCACGGCTTCCAGCAGGCAGATGAAGTACCAGCCGATGTCGGTCTGATACCAGCGCAGCCCCAGGCGCGCCGACCCGGCATGCGTGTGGTGATTCTTGTGCCAATTCTCGCCCCACGCGGTCAACTGAAATGGGCCAAGCCACCAGACGTTGATGCTCGAATCCCCGCCTTCTTTTTGCTCGCCGAGGTGTGTCAGGCTGTTCACCAGGCATTGCATATGGAGCGAGTAGACCAGCCGCATCGCACCCAACCAGAAAAAACCCATCCAGCCAAATCCCAGAATCAGCCCGCAGAAAATCGAAAGCACGATGACGGGTGTCTCCGCCCAGCCCCAGATTCTGTAAATCCCGCCCGTCATTTCCGGCGCCCAGCGTTTTTTGTCCGCCGGTTCGGTTTGATACAGCCAGCGCAGATGCGCCCACCAGAAGCCGCCCTGTTTCGGGCTCGATATGTCTTCCGGCTGATCCGTCACCGCATGGTGCAAACGGTGATAGGCAACCCAACTCGCCGGGTGCCCGGAGCCGTTGAAGACCGCCCAGAAGATCAAGAATTGCTCGACAATCGGGTGGGTCTTGAGCGTCTTATGCGCCAGCATGCGGTGATAGCAAACCGTTGTCCCGAGCCCGCCGAATGCGGTGAAGAGCACCGTCAAACCAAGAACCTTGAGGCTGGGGATAGGAAAGAGAATCAAACCGATAATGGTAAGGACGTGAATGAGAACCAGGTAGGTGAAAACGCCTTCCTTGCCGTGAACCGGCTTCCAAAACGGCCGTTCCCACGGATGCGCCTGTGGCGCTTGCTGCGTCAAGCTAATTTCCATGTATTCTCCGATGATCTGCAAAGATCCGCAAAATTGAAGGCGCTGGTAACCACGGGCCGTTCAGCGAGAAGACAACAACTAGAATAACATTGTCCGCGTTGCAATGCTTGGAAACTGTGAAAAAGGTTGTGGAAATAGACTGGGAGACTGACAGCGAACGTCTGACAACCAAGCTCCTACAGTTGTTTTTGAAAAACGGCATCGGGAACAAACCAGGGGCGGTGTAACGAAATGCTCACAAAAGCACACAATCTCGTAGGCCAAGAACTTGTCTTGGCTCATGAAGAGCCTTCAAGGATTTCGCGAGGAGCAAAGATGGCACCTCAAGGACCCTACGTATTTCGCAAACTGCTCCGGGCCGCTAGCATCGTGGCCTTCGGTGTCCTGCTTCTCTCTTGCAATCCGCCCAACTATCCGACAAAACCGATCGAACTGAAGTACTACGCCAACGGGCCTTGGATGGTCACCGTTTCAATTGGCTCTTATTGTTGCGATTCGGTCGGAGATAAGTTCGATGTCTATTATCCCAGCAGCCCGGCCCCGCCTTCGGGCGGCTTCCCGATTCTGACCTGGGGCAACGGCACGAATTCGCTCTCCACTAATTACACCTTTTTCCTGAAGCACATGGCCTCTTGGGGATTCGTAGTCATTTCCGCGCAAGACAAGAACGCCGGTTCCGGCCAGACAATTCTCGATGCAGCAAAGTTCATGATCGCGCAAAACTCTGTTCCCGGACCCTTCCAGAACAAATTGAACGTCAACCAAGTCGGTGCGTTCGGGCATTCGCAGGGTGCGGGTGGTTCGATCAACGCGCTCATCAAATCCGCCGGCATGATCAAAACCGTATTGCCCATTGAAATGCCGGCACAGGCGTTCTGCCTTATACCTGCGGATTGCCCAGACACCTCGCACATCACGCAGGGCACGATTTTCCTTATCAATGGTTCCCTCGACCTTCCCATTTCCCCGCCGACGCAGCCGGCTTCCGCGACCGGCTTGCAGTCCGTCGCCGCGTTCTACAACGCGGTCCCAGCGGGCATCGTCAAAGTCAAAGGGACACTGATTGGTCCCACTCACTGTGACGTTCAGGGCTCCCCGACGTGCACCGCGGCAACCGTTCCATGCCTTCTGGGCGTTTACGGCTACTTGGGCTATCCGACCGCATGGATGAGGTTTCAGTTGCAGAACGACAGCTATGCCCATGGCGCTTTCGTTAGCGGCAGTGGCGAGATTTTCTCGGAGACAAAGAACTGGCAACTCGTCGCCAGCACCGTCCCATAGGCCGGCTCCCCTTCGAACTGAGGCATCCGGTTCAAGTATTTCTTGTGTGTTCTCGGTATGGTCTCAGGCTGTTTTGGTTGGCGTGAGGCCAAGCAGGCAGGCTCAGGATTGCGGCGCGCCCCGTTTTGGAGTGCGGCGGCTTGTTTATCCTGAGCCTTCGCGAAGGGCCGCCGCTTTTCTTTCGGCTGACGCGTTCAGCGTTTGCCCCTTCACGCTTTAATCTTCCACAGAATGTGCCGCAGCATCCCGAGTAACAGTTCTGCATCCGCACCCGAGAGGTTCATTCTTCGGATAAACCGGCGAATTTTTTCTTTGATCGGCGCGGCAGAACGTGATTTCGCCTGGTTCTGAGAGCTTTTGATATAACCGCTGGCTTGCAGCGCCTCCAGCAAGAGGGAAGTGAGGCGTTCGAGATCACCCGCCGCAGCGAGCGCCAGTTTCTCCGAGGCGAACGAAGACTTCTGATCGCGGGCAAGCTCATGCAAGCAGATGGCGACGGCCTGCCCGAGATTCATCGAACGGTGCTCTTTGCGCGTAGGGATGTGCAGCAACCAATGGCAATGACTGAGGTCCTCATTCGAAAGGCCGCGCTTTTCCGAGCCAAACAGCAAGGCCACGCGGCCCGAAGCGAGGCGCTTTCGAATCAGGCGGGCTCCTTGCTGCAAGTCGCGCACTATGTGTTGAGGGTCGCGCCGGCTCAGGGCCGTCGTGCCAACCACCAGCGGGCAGTCCGCGACGGCTTCCTCCAGCGATTTGAACTCTTCGGCTTGCGCCAGCAGAGGCGCGGCTCCCACCGCGGAACGCGCCTCACGAAACGCCAATTCGAACGGATTCACTACGCGCAAGTGCAAAAAACCAAAGTTGCTCATCGCGCGTGCCGCCGCGCCGATGTTCAGCGGGTTCCGCGTGTTCGCCAGCACCACTCGCAGCCCTTCATATTCGCTTTTTCGAAACCAGCATTGTCTGGTCAAGGGGTCTCTAATCTATGCCAACAAAATCTATGCCAACCATCCGGGCGGCAACCATCCGAAGGTATTCAACAATACGCTGAGTTGCAACAAAACCGACCCTTAACTTAGACTGTCCTCGGGTAGAATCATCGCGCCTTGCCAACCCGGGCCGTGCGTTCCCGCCTTTAAGAGGCCTGTTGGTATGGCCGGCTCCATTCGCTTCTGGACCTCGCATTGCGAGGGACTTTACTTCGAGCGGTAAGGGTGTCGCAAGGCACTCATGCGTCGCGGACTGCAAATCAGCGGCGGGACCGCGCGAGCAGGGAGAGCAAGTGGCGGCTCCACTGGAAAGCTGGGTTGAGGAAGCAGCGCGGCTCACCAAGCCGGATCGCGTCGTGTATTGCGATGGCTCCGAAGCCGAATACCGGCGGATGATCGACCTGCTCCTGCGTGCCGGGGACACTTTTGTCCTCAACGAAAAGACCTATCCCGACTGCCACCTCCACCACAGCTCTGTAAACGACGTGGCGCGTACTGAGCATCTGACCTTTATTTGCTCTCGCGACAAGGACGACGCCGGACCGACCAACAATTGGATGGACCCGGACGCTGCGAAGCACAAAGTCGGCGCGCTCTTCGATGGCGCCATGCGCGGCCGCACCATGTACGTGGTGCCCTACATCATGGGACCGGCCAGTTCGCCCATCAGCAAAGTCGGTGTGGAAGTGACCGATAGCCCCTACGTCGTGGCGAGCATGCGCATCATGTCTCGCATGGGCCAGGTCGCGCTGGATCGTCTCGGCCCTTCGAATGAATTTGTTCCTGGCTTGCACTCGCTGGGTGATCTCGACCCCACACGGCGCTACATTGTGCATTTCCCGGAAGAAAAACTGATTTGGAGCATCGGCTCGGGTTATGGCGGAAACGCCCTGCTCGGCAAGAAATGTTTTGCGTTGCGTATCGCCAGTGTGATGGCCCGCGAACAAGGCTGGATGGCCGAGCACATGCTCATCCTTGGCCTCGAGTCCCCCGGAGGAAAAGTCACCTACATGGGAGCTGCCTTCCCCAGCGCCTGCGGTAAAACGAACCTCGCCATGATGGTGTCCGCTCTCGAAAGCCAGGGCTACCGCGTGTGGACCGTTGGCGACGATATCGCCTGGATGCAAATCGCCGATGACGGCTATCTCCACGCCATCAATCCGGAAGCAGGATTCTTCGGCGTCGCCCCCGGCACCGGCATGCTCACCAATCCCAACGTGATGGGCGCTCTGCACAAAAACACTTTGTTCACCAACGTCGCCATGACCGCCGAGCGCGAGCCCTGGTGGGAAGGAATCGGCAGCGAGCCTCCCGCCGGCCTCACCAACTGGAAAGGCGAACTCTGGGATTCCTCGAAAGGCCCAGCCGCGCATCCGAACGCGCGCTACACCGTTCCAGCCCGGCAGTCGCCCAGCATCTCGCCCAAATGGGAAGCGCCTGAAGGCGTGCCCATTTCCGCGTTCATTTTTGGCGGCAGGCGCGCTCGCGTCGCGCCGCTCGTCTACGAATCCTTCAATTGGCAGCACGGCATCTTTGTCGGCGCGACAATGGCCTCGGAAACCACCGCCGCTGCCACTGGCGACGTGGGCGTCACCCGCCGCGATCCCATGGCCATGCTGCCTTTCTGTGGCTACAACATGGCGGATTATTTTGGCCATTGGCTGCAAATGGGCAAGAAAATCCCGAAGCCTCCGAAGATTTTCCACGTGAACTGGTTCCGCAAGGGCGCGGACGGAAAATTCCTGTGGCCCGGCTACGGCGAAAACGTCCGCGTCTTGAAATGGATTCTGGAACGCGTGGAAGGCCGTGGCATCGCGCAGGAAACGCCGATTGGCTATGTGCCCGCAAAGAATGGATTGACGCTCGATGGCCTGAAAGTCCCCAACGATGCGCTGAACGAATTGCTCCGCGTGAACCCCGCCGATTGGGAAACCGAGATGGAAGATTCAAAGCAGTTCCTGATGAAATTCGGCGCGCGCCTGCCCGGGGAAATCCGCGAAGAGCACGGCAAACTTGCAAAACGCTTTGAACCCCTCGTCACCGCCTGAGCAGTCTGACGAAAACCTTCAGACCTCAGCTTCCCGGATGGTACTCCCGATCCGTGTGCCCCTTAAGCTGCTCGCGATAAAAGTAGACCTCGCGCAAGTCTCCTGTGCTATACCGTGCCGCCTCGTCATTGAAATGCAGAGATGCCGGATGGCCGCTCTCCCCCCCGGCCGTTACGGCACGCGCATGGATTTTGGGTCCAAACTCAACCACCGCGACGAAGCTGTTCCCCGACGTGCCATACCATTTCTTCGTCGCCGGATATGCGCGCGCCCCGAAGGCGGCCAGCGAGCCCCAGAACGATGAAGTAAATCCCACGGGAATGCTCGGCCCCGCGTCGCTGAACGGCTGGACGATGTCTCCCGTCAAGCGCTGGAAGCGATTGATGTCACCCCAAGGCGTCTTCCACGAGCCAAAATCAGCGCTCAATTTGTCGGAAGCTTCGGCAAGAGATTGCAAGAGAGCTTCTGGGGGAACCTTCGCGCAGATGTAATCGCTGAGGTAGATGCCCGTATGCCGGGCGTCCGTGCCAAATCGGTGCTGCAAAACGTCGCCCCAGAACACCGCCAGCGACGTGGGCACAGAGTCCACGCCCCACCGCAAATCCCATTTGCGCAAAGCTTCCATCGGCTCCGCAAATTTCGTCTTCTGCAGATTATCAGCCGGCGTGTCGTCCCAAGCCTTGACCAAACACGGAACCGGCTTCTCAAACCACGGCAGGTAACTGTCGTACGCCGCGGCAATCAGTGAGTCCACCGAAAAATTCTTCTTGTCTTGCAAAACCCGGATGGCGTGCAGCCCACGCGCCGTCTCTCCGCCCGTCTCGACATACGCTGGAAAATCTTCTTTTTTCGGGCTGTCCGGTCCCGCTGCTGACCACGGCCAGTTGTTCGAGTTGTAGAGCCAGCCCACTTTGGGATTCAGCAGGTGCGGTGTCTCATCAAAGGATAGAAGCCCATGCCAGTCCGTCGCCGGATTGCTCCCGTCCACAGGTTTTGTCCAATCAAAACTCGTATCTCGCCGCGGAATGAAGTTGCCGTGAAAATAAGCTATATCCCCATCTGCATCAGCGAAAATCGTGTTATTCGACGAGTTTGTGTGCAACTCCATCGTCACTCGAAACGACTTGTAATCCTTCGCTTTCGTGCGCGTGTAAGATTGCGTCAGCGCCTTCACCGGCTCTTGCATCAGCCGGATGCTCACCCATTTTCCGTCCGCCTCTCGGATGATTGGCCCATGCTGCGTGCGATACGCGGTGAATTTCTTCTCCGCCATTCCATGGTCCGTCTTGTACGGTACCGTGATCTCCGTCGCGATGACCGGCCGTTCTTCATTCCCGTACTTGTAATAAAGGCGATCGCCCTTCTTCACCACCGTCTCCAGGTATTCGCTGATCGCATTCACTCCGCTCGATGTGTGCATCCACCCGGCGCGCTCATTGAAACCCTGGTAGACAAAAAACTGCCCCCACGTCACCGCCCCGTACGCATCCACGCCTTCATCACTAACCATTTGGAGCTCCGACCGAAAAAAGAAAGACGTGTGCGGATTAATCAGCAGCAGCGCGTGGTGGTCGACCGTATTTGAAGGACCAATCGCGATTCCGTTGGAACCGCTGGGTTCTTCCGTGTCGTCCTCCTCAGAAGGCTCATGCGTCTGGCTCAGTGCGACTTTTCCGTAAAACGCTTCCAGTTGGCTCAGGTTCAACCTCTCGATGTCGCCTCCAATGCTCCCCTCGGTAAACGTCAGAGCCATCCACGGCTCAAATCGCTGAATCACTCTCGGCTTCACATCTGGATGTTTCGCCAGAAAGTAGTTCAGCCCGTCCGCCCACGCGTTCATCAGCTTTTTCAGCCACTCCGGACTCTTCGCGTAATCTTTTTTGATTTCCGCAGGGTCAATAAACAACTTCATGCGCAAGTCCTGATAAATCTTCGATTCACCCTCCGCCTCCGCCAGCCGCCCCATCGCGTTGATGTAGTTCGTTTCCACGCGATTGAAGTCGTCTTCGGCCTGCGCGTAAATCATCCCGAACACCGCATCCGCATCCGTTTTCCCATAAACGTGCGCAATGCCCCAGTCATCGCGAACAATCGTGACGTCCCGCGCCTCCCGCTCCCATCGCGCGACTTCCTGGTTTTTGCCCGCCTGTCCAGCGAAAGAGGTTGACGACACCGCAAAGATGAAAACCAGAGCCAGCTTCTTCATGGTCTCCCCTGCGTGAATGAATCAGCGCCCGCCGCGGGATTTGACCTCGGGCCATTCGCGCAAACGCGCAAGCTTAACACACCCTCGCCCGCGGTCATGGCGCGCTAAGCTCTTCCCACCCGCTCGTCCGTCGTGTAAATTCTTTGCTCTCATGCGCATAATTCTTGCGGTTTTGGGCTTGCTGGGTGCGAGCAGTTTAATGGCCGCGCCACCGGATGGCATTCCGCGGGACCTGGCTCGGCAGCGCGCCGCCCAGATCTCCGATGTTCGCTATCAACTTCGCTTTACGCTTACCCCTCACGCGCCTTCCGCCGCGGGCCACGAAGAGCTTCGCTTCCGCGCCAGTTATTCTGGCGCCATTTTGCTCGACTTCCGGGAGGGCACCGCCGCGAACCTCACCGTCAATGGCCTGGCGGTTCTCGCAAAAATAGAAAGCGGCCACATCGAGTTGCCTGCAAACGCAATTCATCCCGGTGAGAATGTAGTCAGCCTCGATTTCACCGCGCCGGTCGCTCCGGCTGGAAAAGCCATCACTCGTTTCGAGGACAAAGACGACAACACCGAGTACCTCTACACGCTTTTTGTTCCCATGGACGCCGAAATGGCTTTTCCCTGTTTCGATCAGCCCGACTTGAAAGGCCGTTTCCATCTGGAACTCACTGCTCCGGAGGACTGGGCTGTCATTTCCAACACTGCTATCGAGTCCCAATCGCCTGGTAACTCCGGCCAGCGCACAACAGTCTTTTCCGAAACTCGTCCCATCAGCACTTATCTTTTTGCCTTCGCCGCGGGCCCCTTTCGCAAAGTGCATGAAACTCCCGGCCTGCCCGGACTGTATGTTCGCCAGTCAAAACTTAAGAAAGCCCAGGAAGAAGCGCCCGAAGTGCAACAAATCACCGCGCAAGGAATCGATTATCTTTCCAGTTTTTTCGCGCAACCCTTCCCGTTTCCCAAATACGACATGGTCATGATTCCCGGATTTGCTTACGGCGGAATGGAACACGCCGGAGCCACTTTTCTGCGCGAAGAATCCGTTCTCTTTCGCGTTGCCCCCACTCACAGCGATCATCTCAATCGCGACACCCTCCTGCTCCACGAACTGACTCACCAATGGTTCGGCGACCTCACCACCATGCGCTGGTTCGACGATCTCTGGCTCAAGGAAGGCTTCGCGCAATACATGGCATACCAGGCGTTGGCTTCTCTCAATCCAGATGAAAATATTTGGAAGCGCTTCTATCAGTCCATCAAACCTGCAGCTTATGGAATTGATTCCACCAAGGGCACCACGCCGATTTATCAGGACATTGTCAACCTCAAGGATGCGAAATCCGCTTACGGCGCCATCGTCTACTCCAAAGCTCCCGGCGTCATAAAACAGCTTGCCTTTGTCCTTGGCGACGAGCACTTCCGCGACGGCCTCAGGCTTTATCTGAAAGAACATACTTATGCCAACGCTGAGTGGAGCGACCTCGTTCGCGCGTTCGAACGCGTCTCTGGAAGATCGCTGCAAGATTGGGCGGCCTCATGGATTCGCCGCCGCGGCATGCCCCAAGTAGATGTAGTCTGGTCCTGCGATGCTCAAGATCAGATTGACCGCTTTTCATTGACGCAGCGCGACGTGCTCGGCGAAGGCGGCACTTGGCCCGTCGCGATGCAAGCCGGACTCCACTACAACGGCCGGGCAACAATTCATCTGCGTGGGGAACTGAACGCCGAAAAGGCGGAACTGCGTGAAGCCATTGGGAAGCCGTGTCCGCGATATGTATTTCTAAACGATCAGGATTTCGGCTACGGCCGTTTTTTGCTGGATGAGCGCAGTCGCAAAGCCGTCATCGAAAAGTTGGGAGAAGTTTCCGATGTATTTGAGCGAACTTTGCTTTGGGGCTCGCTGTGGGATTCCGTCCGCGAAGCCGATCTCGCGCCCCGCGATTTTGTGCAACTCGCGCTCCGCCTCCTCCCCGCCGAGACCGACGAATCGCTGGCGCAAAATCTCATTGGCCATGTCGCCACCGCTCTCCACCGCTACGTAAACCCAAACGTGCGCGCGGAGATTGTTCCCCAATCCGAAGCGCTCGCTTCGAATCAAATGCTCCATTCCCCAAGTCAGGATTTGCGCATCATCTGGTTTCGCGCTCTCCGCGCCATCGCTGAAAGCCCCGAAGGACGCGCTCGACTCAAAGAAGTTCTCAGCGGAAAGCTCGCCGTGCCCGGTGTGGAACTTCGCCCTCTGGATCGCTGGACCATCGTCACCGCGCTGATTGCCTTGCATGACCCCGAAGCAGAAGCCCTCCTCGCCACGGAACAGAAGCGCGACAACAGCGGCGACGGCCAGAAATATGCCTACATGGCTCAGGCGGCCCGCCCGGAGAGCGCCTCCAAGCAGCGCTATTTCGACGACTATCTCCACGACTCGTCCCGCCCAGAGGATTGGATCGAGCAGAGCCTCGGTCCTTTCAACTACTGGAACCAATCTGAGCTTACGCTGGCGTATTTGAAACCCGCTCTTGAAGCGCTTCCGCAGATCAAGCGCGAGCGCAAGATATTCTTCGCGCTTGGGTGGCTGAACGCATTCATTGGCGGGCAGCAATCCGCTGCAGCGCAGGCGCAAGTCCGCGAATTTCTAAGATCTGCAGCGCTCGATAAGGATTTGCAGCTCAAGATTCTGGAAGTTTCCGACGAACTGGACCGCACCGTGAAAATCCGGCAGCGCTATCCGTAAAATCCGCGACTCCGGACATTTTGAAGAATTCGCAGAAGCACGCCATCACTTTGAGATTCTCCGCGAACAGAAAAATACAAGCTGGGAGCATGGCGACTGTCAAAGGATGGATTCGATTTCGGCGTCGAGGGAGACGTGGGTGGCTGCGATGCCGTTGATGCGGAATTTCTGTCCCTCGCCCTCGGAGAAATGGAAGAAGCGGCTGATGTGGTAGTCCTCGTCGTAAGAGGAGAAAAGGCGTTCGATTTCGGCGTGGTCGAGCGGAAAAACGGAAAGCGCGACGGGCAGGCCAAATTCACCGGCCTGCGAACGATAGCGGCGAACCAGTTCGCTCAACGACATGATGGGAGCGCGTCGTGCCGCTTCAGCGCTCATGGAATTCTCCTCGGCCAAGTGTACAGCCGGGGACCCACTGAAAAAATCTCAAAATCCTGCGGCGGCCGCCGTGGACTAAGCCGTCGCGGCCTTGACCTGCGACAGCGCCGAAGCGACTTCCTTGAGATCCGGCACGACGGGAATGTCATAATTTTTGAACCAAGCCACTTTGCCCGCTTTATTGACGATGGCGATGGCGCGGCCGGTGATTCCCTTGTCGGCCAGATAGATGCCGTACTTTTCGCTCATGGCGCCGCGCGGATGAAAATCCGCCAGCAGGGAATACTTGATGCCCATTTTGTCCGCAAACGCTTTGTGCGACCACACACTGTCCACGCTCACGCCGAGCACTTCCGCGTCGAGTTGGTCGAAATGTTTCATGTCGTTGACGAAGCAGACGTGTTCGTTCGTGCAGGTGGGGCTCCAGTCCAGCGGATACCAGACCAGCACGACGTTCTTCTTCCCCGCAAAATCGGACAGCTTCACTTCTTTCTTTTCCTGATTCAGCAATGTGAAATCCGGCGCAACTTGACCAACCGCAATGCTCATGATGATTCCTCCCGAGTGTCGCAAATTGTCCCGACCATCTTACCGAATCTCGCTATTCCGGCCAACCGCCGCTCTTTCGCTCAATTCGTGTTTCTCAGTGATCGGTGTTCGCGTCGTAGACAATTTTGCCTCCGACGAATGTTTGGAGGGCATGAATGGAAAGAATCTGCGGTGGGGGAACTTTCTGGATGTCTTGCGAGATGACGGTTAAGTCGGCCAACTTACCTTTTTCGATTGAACCTTTATTGGTTTCCTCAAATTCCGCGTAAGCGGCCTCCGTGGTGTAACCGCGGAGCGCTTCTTCGAGCATGAGCTTTTGCTCGGAATGCCATCCGCCCGGCGGATTGCCCTGCGGATCCTGCCGCGTGATGGCCGCGTAGATTCCATAGAACGGATTCAGCGTTTCGCCAGGAAAATCCGAGCTTAGCGGCAAATGTGCGCCGGAATCCTTCACCGAGCGCCACGCGTAAGCGCCTTTGATGCGCTCGGGGCCGACGCGCTTTTCCGCCCACGGCATGTCGGAGGTGGCGTGCGTGGGCTGCATGGAAGCAATGACGCCAAGTTTGGCGAAGCGCGGAATATCTTCAGGAGCGAGGACTTGCGCGTGCTCGATACGCAACCGCCAGAGGAAGAGCGGACGGGCATCGTGAAGGTCGCGCATGGCGCGTTCATAAGCGTCGAGCGCACTGCGATTGGCCGCGTCGCCGATGGCGTGCGTGCAAACCTGAAAACCAGCTTGCAGGGCGCGGAGCGTCAGGCTGTAAACTTCGGCTTCGGGCGTGGTCATCACGCCTTTGGTTTGCAGAGCGTCGCTATAAGGCTCGAGCATTGCTGCACCGCGCGAGCCGAGCGAGCCATCGGCAAAAAGCTTGAAGGAACGAATCGTCAGTTGGTGATGCGGATCGATTTCTGGGCCGCGCTTAAGCCATTCGTCGACAAGATTCTTGTCCGCGCCATCGAGCATGACGTAAACGCGCAGAGGCATGCGCCCTTCGCGCTCCAGTTCGTGAAAAGCCTGGATCATGAGCGGCGTGACTTTTGCTTCGTGGACGGAAGTCAGCCCGTTGCGGACGCATTCGCGAGCGGCAAGCTGCATGGCGCGTTTCGCCTGCGGCAGGGTCATCGGGGGAATGTGCTTGGACACCAGCTCTTGCGCATGATTTAGCAAGATGCCCGTGGGTTCGCCGGTTTTTTCGTCGCGAAGAATTTTCCCGTTCTCGGGGTCCTTGGTGTCTTTGTTGATTCCGGCAAGCTCGAGCGCGCGGTGGTTGGCCCAAGCCGCGAAGGTATGAAGCCCGACGAGGAAGACGGGATTGTTGGGCGTTGCTCCGCTCAAAGCCTGATTCGTCGGGTAGTTGGACGCCCACTTGCCTTCATCCCAGCCCCACCCGACAATCCATTCGCCTGGCGCAGCGGAAGCGGCTCTGTGCTGCACCCGTTCGATGATTTCCCTTTCGGTGGGAATGTCTTTCAGGTTGAGGCGGACGAGACTCTCGCCAAGATTGATCAGGTGCCCGTGGGCATCAATGAGGCCAGGAAGAACCGTAGCTCCGTGAAGGTCCATCGTGCGAGCTGTTGGATACAACTTCTTTCCCTCGTCGGAATTGCCGA
>Ga0075436_100000392_pt1 | contig 28103 bp, 31 predicted proteins | sample RhiMethybrSRZTD5_FD_75303 | JGI IMG/M metagenome (GOLD analysis project Ga0075436, IMG submission 75303) | Populus rhizosphere microbial communities from Tennessee, USA - Rhizosphere MetaG P. TD hybrid SRZTD5 | ecosystem: Host-associated > Plants > Roots > Rhizosphere > Soil | place: USA...
ATCATCGAGACGCCGATCACGGCGAACTTCCGCGAAGGCCTGAACGTGCTGCAGTACTTCATCTCGACGCACGGCGCGCGCAAAGGCCTTGCCGATACCGCGCTGAAGACCGCCAATTCGGGCTACCTCACCCGCCGACTGGTCGATGTGACTCAGGACCTCGTGGTGACGGAAGACGATTGCGGCACGCAGAACGGCTTCGCGATGAAGGCGCTGGTCGAGGGTGGCGAGGTGGTCGAGGCGCTGAAGGAGCGCATCCTCGGCCGCGTGCTGACGAACGACCTGCTGCATCCGGAGACGCAGGATGTGCTGTACCCGGCGGGCGGGCTGCTCGATGAGGCGGCCGTCGAGATGATCGACAACGTCGGCATCGACGAGGTGAAGGTGCGAACCGCGCTCACCTGCGAGACGCGCTGGGGCGTATGCGCCAAGTGCTACGGGCGCGACCTCGGGCGCGGCTCACTCGTCAACGTCGGCGAGGCCATCGGCGTGATCGCTGCGCAGTCGATCGGCGAGCCCGGCACGCAGCTGACGATGCGGACTTTCCACATCGGCGGCGCGGCATCGCGCACGGCGGTGCAGAGCCATGTCGAGGCGAAGTCCTCGGGCACCGTGCGCTTCACGGCCACGATGCGCTACCTGTCGAACGCCAAGGGCGAGAAGATCGTCATCTCGCGCTCGGGCGAAGTGATCATCGCGGACGACAACGGCCGCGAGCGCGAACGTCACAAGGTGCCTTACGGCGCGCTGCTCTCGGTCGCCGACGGCGATACCGCGCGCGCCGGCAAGACGATCGCCAACTGGGACCCGCACCACCGGCCGATCATCACCGAGTACGCCGGCACGGTGAAGTTCGAGCACGTCGAGGAAGGCACGACCGTCGCCAAGCAGATCGACGACGTCACCGGCCTTTCGACCCTCGTGGTCATCGACGCGAAGCGCCGCACGACCGCCGCCGCCAAAGGCCAGCGTCCCTCGGTCAAGCTGATCAACGAGTCGGGCGAGGAGACGCGCATCGCCGGTACCGATCACGCCGTGAACATCAGCTTCCCCGTGGGCGCCGTGATCGCCGTGCGCGACGGTCAGCAGGTGCAGGTCGGCGAGGTGCTCGCGCGCATCCCGCAGGAAGTCTCCAAGACGCGGGACATCACGGGCGGTCTGCCGCGGGTGGCCGAGCTCTTCGAGGCGCGCTCGCCGAAGGACGCCGGCATCCTGGCGGAGGTCACCGGCACCGTTTCCTTCGGAAAAGACACGAAGGGCAAGCAACGCCTCGTGATCACCGATCTCGACAAGCAGGAGCACGAGTACCTGATCGCCAAGGACAAGCATCTGCTCGTGCACGACGGCCAGGTGGTCAACAAGGGCGAGATGATCGTCGACGGGCCGGTGGATCCGCACGATCTGCTGCGCCTGCTCGGCATCGAGGAGCTCGCGCGCTACATCATCGACGAAGTGCAGGACGTCTATCGCCTGCAGGGCGTGAAGATCAACGACAAGCACATCGAGGTGATCGTGCGCCAGATGCTGAGGCGCATCGAAGTGGACGATCCGGGCGATACGCCGTTCATCCAGGGCGAGCAGGTCGAGCGTGCCGAGCTGCTGGAGGAAAACGAGAAGGCGCTGAAGGCAGAGAAAAAGCCGAGCACCTACCGCAACATCCTGCTCGGCATCACCAAGGCGTCGCTGTCGACCGATTCGTTCATCTCCGCGGCCTCCTTCCAGGAGACCACGCGCGTGCTGACCGAAGCGGCGATCATGGGCAAGCGCGACGAGTTGCGGGGCCTCAAGGAGAACGTCATCGTCGGGCGCCTGATCCCGGCGGGCACGGGCCTCGCGTACCACAATATCCGCAAGGCGCAGGCTGCCGAGCCGGTGCTCGCCGAGATCCCGGCGAGCGCGCCCGAGACGCCGCCTGCCGAGACCGCGACGACCGCGGGAGGCGGCAGCTAGACTTCGCTGTGCAAACCCTGAAAGGCGCCTGCGGGCGCCTTTTTTTTTCGGCTAGTGCAGCAGGCCGTGGCTGACGAGCAGCCACGTCATCGCAGCGGCGATGAGCAGCGAAGCGGCGGCGATGACCCAGCCGGCCGCCTGCGGGTTCGCTTCGACGCGCGGCTCGAGGGGCGTATGCATGACTTCCTCCGCGGCGATGAACCGGCGTGTCGAGTACCAGCGGTTCATGCGCGCCTCGAACGACGCGAGCCGCGCCGGCCAGAAGGCCATCAGCAGCCCGATGACGAACGCGAAAGCTCCGCCCGCGATGAGCGTGTACTTCGTCGCCTGGAGCACGAGCGCGCCGAGCAGAGCGCGCTTCACGTCGAGCGCGCGCGCGACATCGAGCCGCGTCATCAGGAAGTACACGGTGACGAGGCCGCCGATGATGAAGAGGATGCCGAGCACGCGCCGGTGCGGGCTGTCGGGCGCCGGATCGACGTTATGCACGGCCTCGAGCGGCCGCAGCGCCTCTCGCGTCGACACCCAGCGGTTCATGCGCGCGACGAATTGCAGCGTTGCGCCGCTGCGAAGCGCGAGCGCGCAGCCGAAGACCAGCCCCGCGATGCTGCCCGCGAGCAGGCACAGCATCACGGTCGGAACCAGGATGCGCTCGATGATGTTCATGGTGTTCATGGTGCTACCTCCCTCCGTTCTCTGACGGCTTCTTAGAATCCGAGCGTCGGCGCCACCTCTCGGGGTGGCGGACGCCATTTTTTCGTCGGCCGGCCTTCGGCGATCGCGGCGAGCTCGCGCGCGAGGATCTTGCGCCACACGATGATCGCGGCGTCCGAGCGTCCCAGGCGCTCGTTCGCTCGGTCGGCGATGCGTCCCTGGCCCGCCTGCACGGCGATGTCCTGCACCATGGCGAGCTCCGGATGCTCGATGTCGACGAGTCGCCGGCGGCCCGCCCAGACGTCCTGCACGAGATCCATCACCTTGGGCGCGCTGCGCACCTTCTCGAGAAATCCGGCTTTCTTCGCGAGGAAGCGCTCGGCCTCCGCGCCCGTGACTTTCACGTGGCTCGTGATGAGCCAGAGATGGCTTTCGTCATCGATTGGCGTGAAATTGAAGTAGATCTCCTGCCAGCCGCCGACGCCGTCGAAGCCGGCGAGCGGCGGCACGATGACGCGGGTCGCGTTCGGCATGTAATGCAGCGTGTCGCGCACTTTGCCATCCGAGCGCGTGCCATGGCGCAGCATGCCCCAGTCGGTCTCTTCGGCGGTAATGACCGGCAGATCGGCCGCGAGCTTCGCGTGCGAGCCGCCGGGCCGATGCACGAACGCCACATGCACCTCGTCCGCAGTGTTCTCGTAGCACTGCAGCCAGTTGCAGGGCACCGTCTCCACGTTCCAGCAGTGGATCACGCCTTCTTGCGACGGCGCCGGATAGGGCGGCCAGGCGGGCGCCGCGCCATCGCCGAAATAGGCGAAGACGAGCCCCATGTGCTCCCGCGTCGGATAGCTCTTCGCCGCGACCTTGCGTGCGAAGTTCGCGTCTTCGGCCGGCATCTCCACGCACTGTCCGCTGCAGTCGAACTTCCAGCCGTGATAGAGGCAGCGCAGCGCGTCGCCTTCGACCCAGCCCAGATGGAGCTGCGCGCCGCGATGCGGGCAGCGGTAATCGAGGACCTGCGCCCGCCCGGACTCGCCGCGGTAGAGCGTGTAGTTCTCGCTCAGGATGCGGATCGGCTTCGCATGTCCCTTGGCGAGATCCTCGCTGCGGTGAACCGCGAGCCAGAACTGGCGCATGAAGCGGCCGCCCGGCGTACCCGGACGAGTCGAGGTGATGTCGACGATGTCTTCGCGCTTCATGTCCGCACTCTAGAGGAAATGGCGCTGTAGTGGAAATCCTCACAGGGCGTTGCTCGGAAAACGGCACGGCGATTGCTGCCTTGGGAAGCATAGACATTCGGAGGCTCGTATGGAAAAGCTGCAGCAATGGCGGCGGCAGCAGGAAGGCAAGATGGGCTACATCCTGCTGTGGCTGCTCGGTGTACCCATTCCGGTCCTGTTCGTGATCTTTCTGCTACGCGGCTGCAGTTGAGCTGCGAGCCATCAACCCTTTTTACAAGGAGGTGCACATGTTGAAGTCCCTGATTGCGCTTTGTGCAGTTGCCGGCATGCTGGGTCTCTCCGCTTGCTCCGGCATGGGCCGCGGCGAGACCGTCGGCACCGTCGGCGGCGCGGCGGCGGGTGGCGCGGTCGGCTCGGCTGTGACGGGCGGCAGCACGCTCGGCACGCTCGGCGGCGCGGCCCTCGGCGGCTACGCCGGCCACGAGGCCGGCACGCGGTACGACCGCGAGCATCCGCGCTAAGCAGCCAGCGCGGCAACCGAAGGCGCCCTCCGGGGCGCCTTTTTTATTGTGATAATCGCCTCATGGGGAGCCCGGGCGAACTGACGGCGGCAACCATCGAGCGCGCCGCGCGCATCGATCTCGCGGCCGCATTCCGGCTCGCGGTGCGCCTCGACCTGCACGAGGGCGTCTGCAACCACTTCAGCGTGATGCTGCCCGACGGCCGCAGGTTTCTTCTCAACCGCTACGGGCTGCACTGGAGCGAGGTCAGCGCGTCGAACCTGCTCGCGCTCGATGCCGAGGGCCGCTTGCTCGAGGGCGTTGGCGACTACGAGAAGACGGCGTTCTGGATCCATTCGCGCATCCACGTCGCGCATCCGCATGCCGCCTGCGTGCTGCACACCCATATGCCGTACGCCACGGCGCTGACGCTCCTCGAGGACGGGCGGCTCGAGATGATCGAGCAGAATGCGCTGCGCTTTCACGGCGACATCGCCTACGACGACACCTACAACGGCCTCGTCGTCGACGGGGCGGAGGGCGACCGGCTCGCGCACGTCCTGGGCGGAAAACGCGTGCTCTTTCTCGCCAACCATGGCGTGATCGTCGTCGGCGCCTCGGTCGCCGAGGCGTTCGACGCACTGTATTACCTGGAGCGCGCCTGCCGCCTGCAAGTGCTCGCGCGCATGATGGGCGGCAAGCGCCGGCCGGTACGTGCCGACGTGGTCGAGCGAACCTGCCGCATGTTGCGCGAGGACGCGCCCAAGTACGCCGGCGCGCATTTCGAAGCTCTAAAGCGCATCCTGGAACGCGAGGAGCCCGCATATTCTCGGTGAGCGGGTGCAGGTGCGGCTGGCGACGCGCGACGATCTGCCGGCCATCCAGGAGATCTACGCCCATCACGTGCTGCACGGCCTCGCGTCCTTCGAGGAGGAAGCGCCGGCGCTCGAGGAGATGCGCCGGCGCTTCGACGACGTGAGCGCGCGCCGGCTGCCTTGGCTCGCCGCGGACTTCGGCGGCGTGCTCGCGGGGTATGGCTACTGCGCGCCCTATCGGAGTCGCTCCGCCTACCGCTACAGCCTGGAAGACTCGGTCTACGTCCGCTACGGCTGCGAAGGTCGCGGCGTGGGCAGCGCCATCCTCGCGGCGCTTATCGAGCGTGCGGAGGCGCTCGGCTACCGGCAGCTCATCGCCGTGATCGGCGACAGCGGGCATGCCGCCTCCATCAACCTGCATGCCTCCTTCGGTTTCCTGCGGGTGGGGACGCTACGCTCTGTCGGCTTCAAGTTCGGCCGCTGGGTAGACAGCGTGCTCATGCAGCGGCCTCTCGGACCGGGTGACGCTACGCCACCCACCTAGGTGGTGAGCACGATCTTTCCCTTGGCCTTGCGGCTCGCGAGGAGCGCGATCGCCTCGGCCGCGCGCTCGAGGGGCAGGGTCTGCGACACATGCGGTCGCAGGCGCCCCTCGCCATACCAGCGCGCGAGCTGACGCACGCTCTCCGAGAATGCCTTCGGCTCGCGCCGGGCGAAATCACCCCAGAAGACGCCGACGACCGCCGCGCCCTTGAGCAGCGGCAGATTGAGCGGCAGCCGCGGGATCTCGCCCGCGGCGAAGCCGACGACGAGCAGGCGCCCGCGCCAGGCGAGCGAGCGGAACGCGGGCTCGGTGTATGCCCCGCCCACCGCGTCGTAGACGACATCGACGCCGCGCCCATCGCTTAGCGCCTTGACGCGCTCGCGCAGGTCCTCGGCCGCGTAATTGATCGTCGCATCGGCGCCATGGCTGCGGCACACCGTGAGCTTGTCTTCGCTCGAGGCGCAGGCGATGACGCGCGCCCCGAGTGCCTTGGCAATTTCGATTGCGGCAAGCCCGACGCCGCCCGCCGCGCCGAGGACGAGGAGGGTCTCGCCGGCCTTGAGCGCGCCGCGGTCGCGCAGCGCGTGGTCTGACGTGCCGTAGGTCAGCAGGAACGCCGCGCCGGTGACGAAGTCCATTGCGTCCGGTAGCGGCAGCAGACGCGCGGCTTCCGTCTTCACCTCCTCGGCGAACGCGCCGTAGGTCGTGAAAGCGATGACACGGTCGCCCGCGCGCCAGCCGGTCACGCCCGCACCCACTTCCTTCACCATGCCGGCGAGCTCGCTGCCGGGCGAGAACGGCAGCGGGGGCTTGAACTGGTATTTGTTCTGGATGATGAGCACATCGGGGAAGTTGACGCTTGCTGCCTTCACCGAGACGACGACCTCGCCGGCCGCGGGGCGCGGAGAGGGCAGCTCTTCGATGACGAGCGATTCCGGCGGCCCGTACTGCTTGCAGACGACGGCTTTCATGAACATAGAATGCCATATGCCTACCCTCACCACCGACGACGGCGTGCGCCTGCATTTCGAGGAGACCGGCAGCGGTACGCCCATCGTGTTCGTGCACGAATTCGGCGGCGATCTGCGCAGCTGGGAGCCGCAGGTGCGCTACTTCTCGCGTCTGTACCGCTGCATCGCGTTCAATGCGCGCGGCTATCCGCCCTCCGAAGTGCCGGAGGACTTCAATCGCTATTCGCAGGAGCGCGCGCGCGATGACATCCGTAGCGTGCTCGACGGCCTGCGGCTGGAGCGTGCGCACATCGTCGGCCTTTCGATGGGCGCATTTGCGACCCTGCATTTCGGCCTCGCGTATCTCAACCGAGCGCTCTCGCTCACGGTGGCGGGAGGCGCGTACGGCTCGCATCCGGCGCATTACCGCCAATTCCAGCAGGACTCGCGCGGCAATGCGGAGCGCATCCAGCGCGAGGGCATGGCGAAGTTCGTCTCTACTTATGGAGTGGGCGCGACGCGCGTGCAGCTGCAGAACAAAGACCCGCGCGCCTTCGCCGAATATTTGGCGCAGTTCCACGAGCATTCGGCGGCCGGGTCCGCCAATACGCTCCTTGGCGTGCAATGCCGCCGGCCGTCGTTCTACGACCTGGTGGAGCCGCTGAAGAAGATGACCGTGCCGACGCTCATCATGCTGGGCGACGAAGAGGAACCGGCCCTCGAGGCGAACCTGCTCCTCAAGCGCTGCATCCCGCGCGCGGGCCTGGCGGTCTTCCCGTGCAGCGGGCACGCCATCAATCTGGAGGAGCCGGCGCTCTTCAACCAGCTCCTCGAGGACTTCTTCCATCAGGTGGAAGCAGGCGGTTGGCGCGCACGCGATGCGCGCTCGACCATCCCGTCGGTCTACGGTCCGTCGGGCAAGCCGTGACGCTGCGGGTCGACAAGCGCGGCGCCGTCGGCTGGCTCGTCTTCGACCAGCCGGCGAAGAAGAACGCCATCAGCGACGCCATGTGGCGCGCGATCCCGCCGGCAATGGAGAAGTTCGATAGCGATCCGGAAGTGCGCTGCATCGTTTTTCGCGGCGCGGGCACCGAGGCCTTCGCGGCCGGCGCGGATATCTCCGAATTCGAGAGCGTGCGCTCGGACCGCGGCGCAGTGGCGCAGTACGACGATCTCCTCGATCGCGTCTTGCACTCGATCCAGGGCTCTCTCAAGCCGAGTGTGGCCATGATCTATGGCTACTGCCTCGGCGGCGGCGTGGAGATCGCGCTCGCCTGCGACCTGCGCTATTGCGGCGCCTCCGCACAGTTCGGCGTCCCGGCGGCGAGGCTCGGCCTGGGCTACAACGTCGAGGGACACAAGCGCCTGCTGGAAACCGTTGGCCATGCCCGCGCGCGCGAGATCATGTTCCTCGGTCGGCGCTACGGTGCGGACGAAGCGCTCGCCATGGGCCTTGTGCAACGCGTGCTGCCCGACGGCGAGCTCGGGCGCTATGTCGACGGCGTGATCCAGACGCTTTGCGAGAACGCGCCGCTCGCCATCGCCAACACCAAGACCGTGCTCGAGGAGTATCTCAAGGTCGCCGGTGAGCCCGATCTCGCGCGCATGCGTGCCGCGATCGAGCGCTGCGCGCACAGCGCCGACTACATCGAAGGGCGGCGCGCCTTCATGGAGAAGCGCAAGCCCCGCTTCACCGGCAAATGAAGATCGCCGCGATTCGCGCACGCCCGGTCGCGGCGCCGATGAAGCGGCCGCTGACGACGAGCACCGGCGTGCTGACGGCGTCTGCCTTGCTGCTCGTCGATCTGCAGACCGACGCCGGCATCGTCGGCCGCTCATACCTCTTCAGCCCGGGACAGCACGCGCTGCCCGCAATTGCCAAGCTGGTGGAAGCGATGGCCGAGATGCTGAAAGGCGAGGAGCTCGCGCCATTCGATCTCGAGCGCAAGCTGCGTGCGCGCTACACGCTCCTCGGCATCCACAACATCGTGCTCTTCGCGATGTCGGGCATCGACATGGCCGCCTGGGACGCGCTGGCGCAGTCGCTCGGCCAGCCGCTCGTGCGGCTCCTCGGCGCGACGCCGCGGCCGATTCCCGCATACAACTCGAAGGGGCTCGGCATCATGCCGATCCCGGCGCTTGTCAAAGAAGCGCGCGAGCTCGTCGATGAAGGTTTCCGCGCCCTGAAGCTGCGCCTCGGCCGCCGCGAGGCCCGTGACGATCTCGACGCCTTGCGCGCGGTGAAGCAAGCCATCGGTGCGGACATCACGCTGATGGTGGACTTCAACCAGGCGCTCAGCGTGGCGGAAGCGATCCGGCGCGGAGGCATGATCGACGAGGAGGGCGGCGTCTACTGGATCGAGGAACCGATCCGCGCCGACGACTACGCGGGCGCGGCGCGCATCGCGCGACAGGTCGCGACGCCGATCCAGCTCGGCGAGAACTTCATGGGACCGGAGCAGATGGCGCAGGCGCTCGCCGCCGGTGCCTGCGATTACGCCATGCCGGATGCGGAGCGCATCGGCGGCGTCACGGGCTGGATGCGCGCCGCGGCGCTGGCGCAGGCGGCGGGAATGGAAATGTCGAGCCATCTCTTTCCGGAAGTCAGCTCCCATCTGCTCGCCGCGACGCCTACGTGCCATTGGCTCGAGTACGTCGATTGGGCGAACCCGATCCTTGCCGAGCCGGTCGAGCTCAAGGATGGCCATATCCTGATCCCGTCGCGGCCCGGAGTTGGGATCGCCTGGGACGAGAAGGCGGTCGCGCGCTACGCGCTGTGATGTTCAGCCGCCATTTGCCGTATTGGCCGCCGGGCGCCCCGAAGACGCTGCCGCTATCGCGCGACAGCGTCTACAGCAACCTGGCTGCCAGCGCGGCCAAGTCCCCGGACAGCGTGGCGGTCGACTACTACGGCACGCGCATCACCTACGCGCAGCTCAAAGACGAAGCGAATGCGCTCGCCGGGTATTTGCAACGGCGCTGCGGCGTCGCCAAAGGCGATCGCGTGCTTCTCTATCTGCAGAACAGCCCGCAGTTCATCATCGGCTTCTACGCGATCCTGCGCGCCGATGCAGTGGTCGTGCCGGTCAACTCGATGAACCGCACGGAAGAGCTGCGCCATTATGTCGAGGACGCGCAGGCGCAGGTCGCAATCGTCGGCCAGGAGCTTTACGGGCGCATCGCGCCGCTCGAGCTGCCGCACGTGATCGTCGCCACGTATTCGGATTACCTGCGCACGCCTTCCGATCTGCCCATTCCCGACTTCGTGCGCGCAGCGCCCGAGCCGACGGGCGGCGTCGCCTGGCGCGATGCGATCGGCGCCGCCTTGGAGCCCGACCCGCACACCGCCGTCGGCAACGATCTCGCGGTGATGCCTTACACGTCCGGCACCACGGGAAAGCCGAAGGGCTGCATGCATACGCATGCGAGCGTGCAGGCAACAGCGACGTCGTACCTCCATTGGCGCGGTGACAATGGCCATTCGGTCGTGCTTTCCGCGCTGCCGATGTTCCATGTCACCGGCATGCAGGCGGGCATGAATTCGCCGCTGCACCGCGGCGCGACGATCGTGCTCCTCTCACGCTGGGACCGTGACTGCGCCGCGATGCAGATCGAGCGAGCGCGCGTGACCAACTGGTCGGCGATCACGACCATGCTGGTCGATTTCGTGTCCAATCCGCGGCTCGGCGACTACGACTTGTCGTCCCTGCGCCAGCTCGGCGGCGGTGGCGCCGCGATGCCGGAGGCGTTCGCGCGCAAGCTGGAGGAAATCTTCCGCCTGCCTTACGTGGAAGGATACGGCCTCACCGAGACGATGGCGCCGAGCCACATCAACCCGCCGCAGCGGCCGAAGCGCCAGTGCGGCGGCATCCCGTACTTCAACACCGATGCGCGCGTGATCGATCTCGAGACGCGCGCCGAGCTCGGCGTCGGCGAGGTCGGCGAGATCATCGTGCACGGACCGCAGGTCTTCAAGGGTTACTGGCGCGAGGAGCAGGCGACCCGCGAAGCGTTCATCGAGCACGACGGCAAGCGCTTCTTCCGCACGGGCGATCTCGGCTATTACGACGAGGAAGGCTATTTCTTCATCACCGATCGGCTGAAGCGCATGATCAACGCCTCGGGCTACAAGGTGTGGCCCGCCGAGGTCGAGGCGATGCTCTACGCGCATCCCGGCATCAAGGAGGCGTGCGTGATCGGCGCGCCCGACGGCTATCGCGGCGAGACGGTGAAAGCGGTCATCGTGCCGCGCAGTCCCGAAGTGCGGGCGCAAGACATCATCGAATGGGCGCGCAGCCGCATGGCCACCTTCAAGGTGCCGCGCATCGTGCAATTCGTCGAACAGCTGCCGAAAACGGCCACGGGCAAGATCCTCTGGCGCGAACTTCAGGAAAAGGAGCGGGCAAAGTGAGAGCTTGGTTTTTCGTATTGGCGCTCGTCGCCGCACCGGCGATGGCGCAGATCAAGGTCGAGGATGCGTGGAGCCGCGCCACGCCGCCGGGCGCGAAGATCGCAGCCGGCTACCTGGTCGTGCACAACAGCGGGTCCGCAGCCGACCGGCTTGTTAGCGTGTCATCGCCCGCCGCCGAGCGCGTCGAGACGCACATCACCGTGCGCGAAGGCGACATCAGCCGCATGCGCGAAGTGAAAGGCTATGAGATCCCCGCCAACGGGATGTTCGAGGCAAAGCCGGGCGGCGCGCACCTGATGTTCGTCAACATCAAGACGCCGTTCAAGGAAGGCGCGACGATCCCGGCGACGTTGAAATTCGCCAAGGCAGGCGAGATCAAGGTGCAGTTCCGCGTCGCCCCGCTTACGGGCGACATGCACCACGGCCACTAGCTCGCGAGGATCGTCCGGGCGACCCACCAGGCGAGCCCGGCCATGAATGCCGAGCATGGAATGGTAAGGATCCAGGCCCAGACGATATTGCCGGCGATTCCCCAGCGCACGGCGGACACGGATTGCGTGGCGCCGACGCCGACGATCGAACCGGCGATCGTGTGGGTCGTGGACACGGGAATGCCGAAGCCGGTGGCGATGAAGAGCGCGATCGAGCCGGAGAGCTCGGCGCAGAAGCCGCTCGCGGGGCGGATCTTGGTGATGCGCTGCCCCATGGTCTTGACGATGCGCCAGCCGCCGAACATCGTGCCGAGCCCGATCGTCACGTAGCAGGCGATCACCACCCAGGCCGGAGCGGGAGCCTGCACGCCGGTATAGCCGCCGGCGATGAGGAGCATCCAGATGATGCCGATCGTCTTCTGCGCGTCGTTGCCGCCATGCCCCAGGCTGTAGAGCGAGGAAGAGAAGAGCTGCAGGCGGCGGAAGAGCCGGTCGACGCGGCTCGGCGTCGAGCGCACGAAGATCCACGAAATCGCGAGATAGAGGAGCGAGCCAATGACGAAGCCCAGGGCGGGCGAGATGAAGATGAACGCCACGGTCTTCAGGATGCCCGCCGGGATGAGCGCCCACGTGCCCGCCTTGGCGACGCCTGCGCCGACGAGGCCGCCGATCAGCGCGTGCGAGGAGGAGGAAGGCAGGCCGTAGAACCAGGTGATGATGTTCCAGCAGATTGCGCCGATGAGCGCGCCGAGCACGACGTAGTGATCGACGATGCCCGTGTCGATGATGCCCTTGCCCACCGTCGCGGCGACGCTGAGATGAAAGATGAAGAGCGCGACGAAGTTCATGATGGCCGCGATCACTACCGCCTGATAGGGCTTCAGCACGCGCGTCGACACCACCGTGGAGATGCCGTTCGCCGCGTCGTGGAAGCCGTTCATGAAGTCGAACGCGAGCGCGACGATGACGAGCCCGGCGACCACGCCGACGCTCAACTGCCCGGCCGACTCCATCAGGAATTCTCGATGACGATGCCTTCGATGACGTTCGCAACGTCCTCGCAGCGGTCGGTGATCGATTCGAGCAGGTCGTAGATCACCCGCAGCTTCATGACCTGCTTGAGGTCGTTCTCCTCGCGGAAGAGCTTCGACATCGCGCCGCGCATCACGCGGTCGGCGTCCGACTCCAGGCGATCGATCTCCTCGCAGCACTTCAGGATCGCCTGGGGGTCCTTGAGGTTCGTGAGCAGCGCCACCGCGGCCTTCACGCGGTCGCAGCATTGCTGGCAGATCGCGGCGAGCTGCTTCGCCTCGGGCGTTGCCGCCTGCAGATCGTAGAGCGCGATCGACTCGGCGACGTCCTGGATAAGATCGAGGATGTCGTCCATGGCGGTGATCAGCGCGTGGATCTGCTCCCGATCGAAGGGCGTGATGAACGTCTTGTGCAGCAGCGTGATCGTCTCATGCGTGATCTTGTCCGCTGCGCGCTCCGCGCCGTCGATGCGCTGCGCATGCGCCTCGAGCTCGTCCCAGCGCACCATCATCGCCGCGAGCTCGCGCGCGCCTTCGACGATGCGCTCGGCGTGGGCGTTGAACAGATCGAAGAACTTCCCCTCGCGGGGCATCAGCCGTCCGAGCATGCGACCTCCGGTTTAGGCGCGCGCGATTCTAAAGAAAACTCATCCCCAGCGCGCGCATCTGTGCGATCTCGCGCGCATCGAAGCCCCATGCACGCAGCGCATCGCCGCCGCCTTCGCCGCGCTCGGGCGGCGGCCGGCCGATGGCGGGCGCCGTGCGCGAGAAGCGCGGCGCCGGCGCCGGCTGCGACACCGTCGCGACATCGGCATACGCGGCGCGCGCGCGGCTGTGCGGGTGCTCGCGCGCCTCGCGCCAGCCGAGCACCGGCGCGAAGCAGGCATCCGAGCCTTCGAAGACGCTGCACCATTCGTCGCGCGTTTTGCGCTTGAACGCCTCGGCGAAGCGCCGGCGCATCTCGGGCCAGCGCGAGCGGTCGTGCTGGGCAGGCAGGTCGACGAGCTCGAGGCGCGCGCACAGCTCGGTGAAGAACTTGTCCTCGATGGCGCCGATGGCGACGTACTTGCGATCGGCGGTCTCGTAAACGTCGTACCAGGGTGCGCCGCTGTCGAGGATATTGGCGCCGCGTTCTTCGCTCCAGCCTCCGCCGGCCAGAAAGCCGGCGAACATCGCGGCAAGCAGCGCGGCGCCGTCGACCATCGCCGCGTCGATCACCTGCCCGCGACCGGAGCGCTCGGCCTCGAGAAGCGCGCAGACGACGCCGAAACCGAGGAGCATGCCGCCACCGCCGAAATCGCCGATGAGGTTCAGCGGCGGCACCGGCGGCTCGCCGCGGCGGCCGATCGCGTTCAGGATGCCCGAGAGCGCGATGTAGTTGATGTCGTGGCCGGCCCGCGCGGCGAGCGGGCCTTGCTGTCCCCAGCCGGTCATGCGTCCGTAGACGATCTTTGCATTGTGTTTGAGCACGACATCGGGACCGAGGCCGAGGCGCTCCATCACGCCCGGCCGGAAGCCTTCGATGAGCGCGTCCGCTCTGCCGATGAGCGCGAGCGCGGCCTCGGCACCGCGCGGCGATTTCAGGTCGAGCGTCACCGAGCGCTTGCCGCGCAGCATGACGTCGTACCAGCGCTCGCGCTTGAGGCCGAGGCCGGACGCCGCCGGACGGTCGACGATGAGCACATCGGCGCCCATGTCGGCGAGCAGCATGCCGGCGAACGGCGCCGGGCCGATCGCTTCGAACTCGAGCACCTTGACGCCGGCGAGCGGGCCCATGCTCGCGATAATACAGAATGAGCGCGCACTACCCGGAGCGGATCGTCTGCCTCACCGAAGAGACGATTGAGACGCTGTATCTCCTCGGCGAAGAGCACCGCATCGTCGGCATCTCGGGCTACACCGTGCGCCCGCCGCGCGCGCGCCGCGAGAAGCCGCGCGTCTCGGCGTTCCTCAGCGCGCAGCAGGACAAGATTCTCGCGCTCAAGCCCGACCTCGTGCTCGGTTTCTCGGATCTGCAGGCCGACATCGCGCGCGACCTCGCGAAGGCCGGGTTGAACGTCGTGCTCTTCAACCAGCGCTCGGTGGACGAGATCCTCTCCATGGTGCTCGTGCTGGCCTCGATGGTCGGTGCGGCCGAGGGCGGAAAGAAGCTCGTTGGCGAACTGGAAGCCAATCTTGCCGAAGTGAGAGCCGGTGCGGCGCGGCTGCCGCGGCGGCCGAAGGTCTACTTCGAGGAGTGGGACGACCCGATGATCAGCGCCATCCGCTGGGTGAGCGAGCTCATCACAATCGCCGGGGGCGAAGATGTCTTTGCCGAGCTCTCGCGCTCGCAGGCGGCGAGCGGGCGCATCGTGCAGCCGGGCGCGGTCGTCGAGTGCGCGCCCGATGTGCTCATCGCGTCGTGGTGCGGGAAGAAGTTCAGGCCGGAGCGCGTGCGCTCCCGGCCGGGCTGGGACGCGCTGCCGGCGGTGCGCGACGGTGAGCTGCACGAGATCAAGTCGGCGGAGATTCTGCAGCCCGGGCCGGCCGCGCTGACCGACGGCCTGCGCCGCCTGCATCACATCATTGCGCGCTGGGCATGTGCACGGTGAGCTGAGGGAATGGGATTTCGATTCCTCGCTCGTCGAAGGCCTTCTTGAGCCGCTTGAGGAACTCGCGCTTCACGTTCCATTGCTCGATCGCCGGCACCACTTTCACCCGGCAGCGCAGCACTACGGCGGAGTTGTCGAGCTTCTCGACGCCCATGATTTCGACATCGCCGGCGATCTTCGCTTGCCACACGACATCGGCGCGCAGCGCCTGGCCGACTTCGCGCATCACCGCGAGCGCCTGGTCGATGTCGACGCTGTAGCCGACGCCCACGTCGATCGCGGCCTGCGCAAAGCCGCGCGTACGGTTGGTCACAACCTTGATCTCGCCGTTCGGCACGAAGTGCACGTGCCCCTCGAAGTCGCGCAGGCGCACGTAGCGCAGCGTCACCTCCTCGACGAGGCCGCTCTTGCCGGAGACCTCCACGACGTCGCCCTGGCGCAGCTGGTCCTCGAGCAGCAGGAAGAAGCCGTTGAAGTAGTCCTTGATCAGGCTTTGAGCGCCGAAGCCGATCGCGACGCCGGCGACCCCGGCCGTGGCGAGGATCGGGGCGACGGAGATGCCGACCTCGCCCAGGATCAGCGTGCCGGCGACGATGACGATGATCACCGCGGTGCTGTTGCGGAAGACGCGCGCTAGCGTCTGGATGCGCGCCTGCTCATCCACGCTCGGCGCTTTGCCCTGCATGTAGCGCCGGAAGATGCGGATGAGGCGGTTGGCCGTCGCCTGCACGATCCAGGCGAGTGCCAGGATCAGCAGGACGCGCAGCGCCGTGAGGGCCGCGGCCTGCGCCTCGGCGTCGAGCTCGCGGAAGTTGGCGAGCAGGTCCTTCAGTGAAGGCCCAGCGACGCCTCGATGTTGCGCACCATCGCCACGAGCCGCGGGCCGAGGTCGTCCTCGAGCTGGCCCTTCTTCACCATGAAGGCGGGCACGATGCAGTTGAACGCGACGATCTCGCCGTCGACGGTGCGGCGCATCGGCACGCCGACCGCGTGCACCTCGCGGCGCAGCTCGCCGCTCGAGGCGCAGAAGCCGCGCGCGCGGATGTCGTCGAGCGACTTGTCGATCTGCGGGCGGAACTTGCGGTGCGACTCGGGCTCCTTCACCTTCATCTGGTTCAACACCGCCTCGCGCTCGGGCGGCGTGCAGGCGGCGAGGAACGCACGACCGATCACCGACTGCGAGATCGGCACCGAAGTGCCGATATCGGGAAGCGTCGTGATGCCATTACCGCTGCGGCAGGACTCGACGTACACCATGTTGAGGCGGTCGCGCACGCCCATCGACACCGAGCCGTTGCAGTAGTCGGCGAGCTCCTTCATGAGCGGGCGCGCGACCTGGCGTACGTTCATCGAGGCGAGCAGTGGATAGCCGATCGAGAGCACCGCGGAGCCGAGCTGGTATTTGCCCAGGCGCATGTTGTGCCGCAGATAGCCCAGCTTGGTGAGCGTGTAGGTCAGGCGCGAGACCGTCGGCTTGGGCAGGCCGGTGCGCACCGAGATTTCCTTGTTGCCCAGCAGCGGCTCGAGCGGCGTGAAGCAGCGCAGCACTTCCAGCCCGCGCGCGAGCGTGGTGGCGAACTGCCGGTCGCCTTCATGCTCGTAGCTGAAAGCGCCGACGGGTTGAGCAAGCGGTGCCGCGGGTTCGGGAGCGCCCATGGGGGTTCGAGTTCCTTCCTGATTGATTTCTTGGGAGTTAAAGCGGGGTGTTTCGCGTTTCGCTATTCTGGCCAGCAGGCGGTCGCTGTCAACTTAGTCATATCATATTTCACTAAGCGAAATGAAGCACGCCCTCTTCGACCTGAGCGGCAAGGTCGCACTGGTCACCGGCTCGACACGCGGTATCGGCAAATCGATCGCCGAGGAGCTCGCGCGCGCCGGAGCAAAGGTGGCCATTTGCAGTCGCAAGGCCGAGGCATGCGAGAGCGCGCGCGCCGAACTGGAGCGCGCCGGCCATGAGGTGCTCGCTCGCCCGTGCAACGTTTCGCGCAAGGAGGATTTACAGGCGCTCGTCGACGCGACGCGCGCCAAATGGGGCCGCGTCGACATCGTCGTCGCGAACGCGGCGGCGAATCCTTACTTCGGCCCGCTTACCGGCATCTCGGACGAGGCCTTCGACAAGATCATGGCCAACAACGTGAAGAGCGCGTTGTGGCTCGCCGCGATGACGCTCCCGGCGATGGCCGAGAAGGGCGGTGGCAGCTTCACGCTGGTGGGCTCGATCGGCGGCCTGCTCGCCAACACGGTGATCGGCGCCTATGGCATCTCCAAGGCGGCGGGCCACCATCTCGTGCGCAATCTCGCCGCCGAATGGGGCGCGAAGAACGTGCGCGTGAACGCCATCGCGCCGGGGCTCGTGAAGACGCAATTCGCGCGTGCGCTTTGGGAGGACGAGGCGCGCCGCGCCGAGCGCATCGCTGCCACGCCGCTCCGGCGCCTCGGTGAGCCGCGCGACATCGGCGGCATCGCCGTCTTTCTCGCCTCCGATGCGGCCGCGTTCATCACCGGCCAGTGCATCGTCGCCGACGGAGGCGTCAGCATCCTGTAACGGTGTTTCAAACGCCGGGGTGCGTTAGACTCTTCGCCCCTCCCAGCCGCCATGGACCTCAATTACTCCGCCGAGGAGCTCGCGTTTCGCGACGAGGTGCGCGCTTGGCTGCGCGCCAACCTGCCGGGCGATCTGCGCGAGAAGGTCGAGAGCTACGCGCATCTTTCGAAGGAAGACCTGCTGCGCTGGCATCGCATCCTCGCAAGCCAGGGCTGGGTGGCGCCGGCGTGGCCGCGCGAATGGGGCGGCACCGGCTGGAACGTGGTGCAGCGCTACATCTTCGAGGAAGAGCTCGGCTTCGCCGGCAGCCCGATGCTCATTCCCTTCGGCCTGTCGATGTGCGGGCCGGTGCTGCTGCGCTTCGGCACCGAGGCGCAGAAGAAGCGCTTCCTGCCGCGCATCTACAACGGGGAGGACTTCTGGTGCCAGGGCTATTCGGAGCCCGGCTCGGGCAGCGACCTCGCATCGCTCAAGACCAAGGCGGTGCGCGAGGGCGAGCACTACGTGGTGAATGGCCAGAAAATCTGGACGACGCTCGCGCATTACGCCGACTGGATCTTCTGCCTCGTGCGCACCGATCCCTCCACCGCGAAGCGGCAGGAAGGCATCTCGTTCCTGCTGATGGACATGCGCGCGCCCGGCATCACGGTGCGCCCGCTCATCCTCATGGATGGCGCGCACGAGGTGAATGAGGTGTTCTTCGATGACGTGAAGGTGCCGGTGGAGAACCTCGTGCACGAGGAAGGCCAGGGCTGGACGGTGGCGAAGTACCTCCTTGGCTACGAGCGCATGAACACCGGCCGCATCGGCGAATCGAAGCGGCAGCTCGCGCGCCTGAAGCAGTACGGCGCGGGGCTGATGCATGACCAGCGCTGGCGCGACCGGCTGTCGCGGCTCGAGGTGGAGCTCGCTGCGCTCGAAATCACCAACCTGCGTTTTCTCGATCGCATGCGGCGCACGGGCCAGCCGCCGGGCGCGGACGTCTCGATGCTCAAGATCAAGGGCACGGAAATCCAGCAGGGGCTCACCGAGCTGATGATGGACGCCGCCGACCCGGCGGCGAACGATCCGCTCGCGACCGCGATCCGCAAGCGCTACCTCAGCATGCGCAAGACGACGATCTATGCGGGCTCGAACGAGATCCAGCGCAACATCATCGCCAAGATGACCTTGGGGCTATGAATTTCGATTACAACGAGGAGCAACAGCTTCTCGCCGACTCGGTGCGGCGCTACCTCGCGAAGAGCTACGACTTCGAGGCGCGCAAGCGAATCGTCGCGGGCGAGGGCTGGAGCGCGGACGCCTGGGCGCAGCTCGCGCAGATGGGCCTCATGGGCCTTCCGGTGGGCGCCGACCATGGCGGCTTCGGCGGCGGCGCGGTCGACCTCATGGGCATCATGGAAGCCTTCGGCGAAGCGCTCGTCGTGGAGCCTTACCTGCCGCTCGTGCTCGCCGCGCGCGCGATCGAGCGCGGCGGCTCGGCCGCGCAGAAGAGCGCTGTGCTTGCCGCCGTTGTCGACGGGCGCGCGAAGCTCGCCTTCGCGCACAGCGAAAAGGGCGCGCGCTACGCGCTCGATGCGCTGCAGGTGCGCGCGGCGCAGAACCGGCTGAGCGGCGAAAAGAGCGCCGTGATCGGCGCCCCGCTCGCCGATCATCTCGTGGTGAGCGCGTGCAGCGAAGAAGGCATCGGCCTTTTTCTCGTCGAGCGCACGGCGTGCGAAGTGAAGCCGCATCGCACGATCGACGAGCGCCTCTCGGGCGATGTGCTCCTGCGTGACGCGCCGGCCGAGCCGATCGGCGGCGGCCGTGCGCTCCTCGAGGAGACGATCGACTTCGGCACCGCCCTCGTCTGCGCCGAGGCGGTCGGCGCGATGAAGTTCGCCTGCGACACGACGCTCGAATACCTGAAGACGCGCAAGCAGTTCGGCGTGCCGATCGGCACCTTCCAGGCGCTCCAGCACCGCATCGTCGACATGTACATCTCGCTCGAGCAGGCGCGCTCGATGGCCTGCCTCGCGGCGAGCAGGGCGGACGCCGGCGGCGACGCGCGCGCGATTTCGGCGGCGAAGATCAAGATCGCGGATGCCGCGCGTCACGTCAGCCAGGAGGCGGTGCAGCTCCATGGCGGCATGGGCATGAGCGAGGAGCTGAAAGTGAGCCACGCCTTTCGCCGGCTCACCGTGCTGGCGCGCGAATTCGGCGACGCGGATCATCACTTGGCGCGCTACGCCGCGCTATGACGAACAAGCGCGTGGTGCTCGCGAGCCGGCCGGTCGGGGCGCTAAGCGAGGCGAATTTCCGGATGGAGGAAGCGCCGGTCCCGCGGCCCGCCGACGGCGAGGTGCTGGTGCGCAATCTCTGGCTCTCGCTCGATCCGTACATGCGCGGGCGCATGAGCGATGCGCGCAGCTACGTCAAGGGCGTCGACATCGGCGAAGTGATGGTCGGGCAGACGGTGGGCGAAGTGGTCGAGTCGCGCCATCCCGAATTGAACGTGGGCGACCAGGTGCTGACGCAGCTCGGCTGGCAGCTCTACGGCTGCACGTGCGAGGCGACGAAGGTCGATCCGGGGCGCGCGCCGGCGAGCTATTACCTCGGCCTCATCGGCATGCCGGGCATGACGGCGTATTTCGGGCTGAAGGAGTTGGGTCAGCCGAAGGCGGGTGAAACCGTCCTCGTATCGGCGGCCTCGGGCGCCGTCGGCAGCGTCGTCGGGCAGCTTGCGAAGCTCTGGGGCGCACGCGCCGTCGGCATCGCCGGCGGACGGGAAAAATGCGAATACGTGAAAGGCGAGCTCGGCTTCGAAGCGTGCGTGGACTACAAAGCCGGGCGCCTGCGCGAGGACTTGGCGGCGGCATGCCCGAAGGGCGTCGACGTCTACTTCGATAACGTCGGCGCGGAGATCCTCGACACCGTGCTGCCGCGCATGAATCTCTTCGGCCGCATCGTCGTCTGCGGCATGATCGCCGACTACAACGCGACCGACCCGTATCGGGTGCGCAACTGGCGCGCGATCCTCGTCAACCGGCTGCGCGTGCAGGGCATGATCGTCTTCGACTGGAAGGATCGCTACGGCGAAGCGCTGAAGGCGCTCGGCGGCTATTTCGCCGAGGGAAAGCTCAATTACCGCGAATCGGTGGTGCACGGGCTGGAGAACGCGCCGCGCGGCCTGATGGATCTTCTCAACGGCAAAAACTTCGGAAAACAACTGGTGAAACTATGATCGACCTGTATACCTGGCCCACGCCCAACGGGCACAAGATCCACATCATGCTCGAGGAAACCGGCCTCGAGTACCGCGTGCATCCCATCGATATCGGCGCGGGCGAACAGTTCAGGCCCGACTTCCTCGCCATCTCGCCGAACAACAAGATCCCGGCGATGGTCGACCAGGACGGCCCGGACGGAAAACCCTTGGCGCTCGCCGAGTCGGGCGCCATGCTCTTCTACCTGGCGTCCAAGACCGGCAAGTTCCTGCCCAAGGACATTCGCAAGCGCTGGCAGGTCATGCAATGGGTAATGACGCAGATGGGCCATGTCGGGCCGATGCTCGGCCAGGCGCATCACTTTCTCGGCTACGCGCCGGAGAAGATCGAGTACGCGATGAACCGCTACAAGAACGAGGCGAACCGGCTCTACGGCGTTCTCGACCGGCAGCTTGCGAAGAGCGAGTGGCTCGCCTGCAACGAGTACACGATTGCGGACATGGCGACGATGCCCTGGCTGCGCGCGCCGGAAAGGCAGGGAGTAAACATCGACGACTACCCGCACGTGAAGCGCTGGCGTGATCGCATCGCCGAGCGCCCGGCGGTGAAGAAGGCCGTCGAGGTGCTGGCCGATCGTCGACGCCAGACACCGGGCTTCAGCAAGGAGCAGGCGGAGGTGCTCTTCGGCACGAAGCAATATGCTCGACGGTAAGGTCGCCTGGATCACGGGCGGCGGCTCCGGCATCGGCCTTGCCGCCGCCGTGGAGTTCGCCAAGGCACGTGCAAAGGTGGTCATTTCCGGCCGCACGCGGGCCACCCTCGATCAGGCGCTGAAGCAGGTGAAAGCGGAGCCGGTCGTCTGCGACGTCGGTGACAAGCACCAGGTGGCGAGCGCCGCCGAGCAGATCCACAAGCGCCATGGGCGCGTCGACATTCTGGTGAACAGCGCCGGCATCAACCTGCCGCGGCGCAATTTCCGCGATGTATCGAACGAGGGCTGGGACGAGATCGTCGCGGTGAATCTTTCCGGGACGTTCTACTGCATCCAGGCCGTCCTGCCCGGCATGCGCAGCCGCAAGGACGGCCTGATCGTCAACGTCTCCTCGTGGTTCGGCCGCTACAGCAACGCGCTCGGGGGCCCGGGCTACGGCGCGAGCAAGCGCGCCGTGCTCGCGCTCACCGAGCAGCTCAACATCGAGGAGTGCACGAACGGCATCCGCGCCACTGCGGTGCTGCCCGGCGAGGCGGCGACGCCGATCCTCGAGAAGCGTCCGGTGCCGCCGGCCGCCGAAGTGCGCGCAAAGATGCTCCAGCCCGAGGACCTCGGGCGCACGCTCGCGTTCATCGCCGCACTGCCGGCGCGCGTCTGCGTGAACGAGATCGTCATCACCCCGACGTGGAACCGCTTCCTCATCGGCGACCTGGAGCCGGCGAAGAGCTAGCCTTCGAAGTAGATGTCTTTGTAGGCGGTATAGACCGAGGCCGCGAGCACCGGCGCGAGAACCAGCCAGCCGAGAAACAGCGGCACGGAAGCGATCGCGCCGGCGACGAGCGCGATGACGCCGTAGAGCAGGAAAGGCAGCATGTTCTTCAGGCAGCCGACGAAGCTCGCCTTCATCGCGCTCCACGCGCCGAGTTCGTTGAAGACGATGAGCGGCGGCGCGAACCAGGTGGCCATCGCGAGCGGCAGCATCAGCGCGAGCATGATGAGCCCTGCGAGCGCGACGGTCGCGGCGGCGGCGAACACCTGCTCGGGATTGCTGTCGGCGCCCATGAGGCCGTACAGCTTCACGCCGGTAAGCGCGACGACGAGCGCGACGATCGCGAACGAGATGGCGAGCGAGATCGCGCCGAGGATGACGAGCGTGCCGAGGCGTTGCCGGAACCCGGCGAAGAGCTGGCCGAATTGCGGCTCGCCGCCCTGGTCGATCGTGCGGCTCGCGATGACGAGGCCGGCGACGAACACCGGCCAGAGCACGGAAATGGCGAGCGCGCCGATGAACGGGACGAGGCCCACGACGACGAGGATCACGCCGAGCGTGATCACCATGCCGATCCAGATGCCGGCCGCCGGGCGGAAGATCGACCACGCCGCGGCGAGCCAGGTCCAGCCGTTGCCGGTCGGTACGCGCCTGGCGATGGGATTCATGTGAACCCGCCCGCGGCGACGGTGGCGTCGGCCCAGGCGCGCTCGATGCTCTCGAGCTCCTTGCGCGCATGCGCGCGCGACTGCTTCACCGAGCCGATGACGCGCGGCTTGTCGCCGGCGCGCGGCTCGCAGCATGCCTCGAGACGAATGCCGTTCGGGTCGAAAAAGTAGATCGAGACGAGGCCCGGAAGAACGTCGAGCGGCCCGTCGTAGGCGACGCCCGCTTCGCGCAGCCGCTTCTCGAGCGCCGCGAAGCTCTTCGGCGTGACGGCGAACGCCACGTGCTGCATGCCGCCGATGGCGTCGCGCTTCGCCTTCGGCTCGGCGCCGCGCGGGATCTCGAAGAAGGCGAGCAGCGAGTCGTTGCCCATGTCGAAGAAGTAATGGCGGATCTCCTCGTAAGGCGGATTGCCGCGGTTGCCCGGGCCGGTGCCAAGGCCGGGCGGCACCTTCATCGCGTGCACGAGCCGCATGCCGACCACGCGCGTATAGAAGTCCACCGTCATGCGCATGTCGTCGGTGTTGAGCGCGAGGTGATGGACGCCGCGCGTTGCGAGCGACACCTTGCCCTGACGCTTGGGCAGCGTTTCGCGTTTCATGTTTTCTCCTTGTGCAGTACGCGCACCGTCGCCACCGCCTTGGCGACCAGCGCGCCGTCCTCGTTCTTCGCTTCGCCTTCGACGAAGCTCATGCTGCGCCCATCCTTCATCACCCGCGCCTCGGCGTAGAGCGTCGCACCGCTGCCCGCGCCAATGAACGAGGTGCTGAGGTTGATCGTGATGACGCCGACGGATTCGGGATGCAGCGTGCGCGCCGCGGTGCAGAGCGCGACATCGAGGAGCGACATGATCACTCCGCCATGCACCGTGCCCAGACTGTTCGTGAGATGTTTCTCTACGGGTACCGACAGCCGGGCCGTGCCTTTGCCGAGGCTCTCCGTGTGCATCTGCAGATGCTGGATGAACGGTATGCGCTTCTGGTAGTCGCGTGCGAATTCGATATTCATATGATCGTCGCGCCGCCGTCGACCGCGATCGCCTGCCCGGTGATGTGACGCGACGCTTGCGAAGCGAGGAGCACCGCGAGGCCCTTCAGGTCCTCGTCGTTGCCCAGGCGCTTGGTCGGAGTCCAGTCGCGGATCAGCTCGCCCGTCGTGTCGAGCGTCGCGCGGGTCATCTTCGAGGGAAAAAAGCCCGGGCAAATCGCGTTGACGGTGATGCCGTGCTCGCCCCATTCGGCGGCGAGCGCGCGCGTGAAATTGACGAGGCCGCCTTTGGTCGCGTTGTAGGCGATGGTGCGCACGATGCGCGGGTCCTGTCCCATCAGGCCGGCGATCGAGGCGACGTTGATGACGCGCCCCCAGCGCGCGGGAATCATCGATTTGCGGCCGACGTGCTGCGTCAACACGAATACCGCGGTGAGGTTGAGGTTGACGAGCTTGTCCCACGCGTCGAGCGGATGCTCCTCGGCGGGCGCGCCCCAGGTGGCGCCGGCGTTGTTGACGAGGATGTCGATGCGCCCGAACTTGGCGAGCACCTGATCGGCCATCGGCACGATCGCGTCGCGCTTGCCGAGATCGCAGGCATAGGCCTCGGCCTGGATGCCCGCGCCGCGCAAATGCGAGAGGGCGCCGTCGAGCTCGTCGCGCTTGCGCGCGGTGATCGCCACGGCTGCGCCCATCTCGCCGAGCGCCTCGGCGAGCTGCAGCCCGAGGCCGCGCGAGCCGCCGGTGACGAGCGCCATTCGACCGCGGAGGTCCATGAGCTCTCTCACGTGCATGGCGGCAATGCTAATAGAATTTTCGGCAGTGACGACCCTGGTCATGTTCTCGGGCGGGCTCGACAGCACGGCGATGCTGGTGAAGCTGCTCGCCGAGACGCCGGACGAGCTGCGCGTGCATCACATCCGCATGGCGAACCGCGAAGGCCGCGCCGACGCCGAGCAGGCGGCTGTCGAGAGCATCGTCGGCTGGTGCCGCACGCGATACCGGCCGTTCCGCTACTCCGAGTCGGCGCTCGACTTCCGCGAGCTCGAGGCGATTCCGATCGACTACGTCTGCATCGCCTTCGTCGCCTGCCAGGTGGCGATCGATACGCCGGGGTGCAATCGCATCGCGGTGGCGGCGCTCGCGCGCGACACCGATATCGAGAACCGCTCCGCGCGCCAGCGGCGCGTCTTCGATGCGCTCTACGAGTGCTACCGCGCACGCAAGCTCGGCGAGCCCGAGGTGCAGTGGATTTACCCGGTCTACCCAGCGAGTAAGCCCGAGCTGGCCGCGGTCCTGCCGCGCGAGCTGCTCGAGCTGACCTGGTCCTGCCGCCGTCCGGTGCGCCATGCCGGGGCTTTTCGCCCGTGCGGCGCGTGCAAGGCCTGTCTTGCCCGGCAGGGCATTTGAGCCGAGAATTAAGTCACACCTTCGGGGAGGGAGGCTGTATGCGAGCGGGCCGCAAGGATGGTCGCATACTCATCTACAGCCATGACACGTTCGGCCTCGGCCACCTGCGCCGCTGCCGCGTCATCGCGCACGCGCTCGTCGAGCGCTACAAGCAGCTCTCGGTCCTGATCCTCTCGGGCTCGCCGATCATCGGCAGCTTCGACTTCCGCTCGCGGGTGGACTTCGTGCGCGTGCCGGGGGTCATCAAGCTGCGCGACGGCGACTACACGCCGCTCAATCTGCACATCGACATCGCCGAGACCCTGTCGATGCGCGCGTCGATCATCCAGCACACCGCCGAGATGTTCGACCCGGACATCTTCATCGTCGACAAGGAGCCCGTCGGCCTGCGCGGCGAGGTCCTGCCCACGCTAAAGGCGCTCAAGCGCCGCGGCACGCGTCTCGTGCTCGGCCTGCGCGACGTCATGGACGAGCCGCGCCTCCTCGAGCCGGAGTGGCAGAGGAAGAAGGCGCTGCCCGCCCTGCGCGAGCTCTACGACGAGATCTGGGTCTACGGCCTGCCGCAGATCTGCGATCCGCTCGAAGGCATCGCGCTGCCGCCGCGCGTGCGACAGAAGATGGTCTATACCGGGTACCTGCATCGCGAGGTGCCGCAGCTCGGCACGCCGGCGCGGCTGCCGGAGATCACGCAGCGTCCCTATCTCCTCGTCACCACCGGCGGCGGCGGCGACGGCGAGGCGCTGATCGACTGGGTGCTGCGCGCCTACGAGCACGATCCGTTGCTGCCGTACCCGGCGCTCCTCGTCCTCGGGCCGTTTATGGCCGCCGAGCGCCAGGCGGAATTCATGGATCGCGCATCGAAGCTCAAACGCGTGGACGCGATCACGTTCCACAAGCAGATGGAAACGCTCGTCGCCGGCGCCGCGGGCGTCGTGGCGATGGGCGGCTACAACACCTTCTGCGAGGTCATCTCGCTCGACAAGCGCGCGCTCATCGTGCCGCGCACCGAGCCCCGCCTCGAGCAATACATTCGCGCCTCGCGCGCGGCGAAGCTCGGCCTGGTCTCCATGCTGAAGGACGACGGCAACTACGATCCGGCCGTGATGGCGGCCGCGCTGCGCGCCCTGCCGCGCCATAACCGTCCGTCGGAAGTCGTCGTGCCGGGCCTGCTCGAAGGCCTCACCAACGTGTCGCGCCTCGTCGCGCCGTGGATGGAGCCCGTCGAGCAAGCGCTGCCCAAGCGCGTCCTCTCGCGCATCGGCTGAGCGTTTTGCGCGTCGCTTTCGTTCTGAAGGGCTATCCGCGCCTCTCCGAGGCGTTCATCGCCCAGGAGATCGCCGCGCTCGAGCGCCGCGGCCTCGACATCCTCATCGTCTCGCTGCGCCGGCCGACCGACGAGCGCCAGCACCCGGTGCACCGCGAGATTCGCGCGCAAGTGCGCTACCTGCCCGAATACCTGCTGCGCGAGCCGCTGCGGGTACTTCGTGCCTGGCTGAAGCTTCGCAAGCATCCGACCTATGGGGCGGCAAAGAACACCTGGTGGAAAGACCTGTGGCGTGATCCGACGCCCAATCGCATCCGCCGCTTCGGGCAGGCGCTCGTCCTCGCCGCGGAGCTGCCCGCGGACATCGCGCGCCTGCACGCGCACTTCCTGCATACGCCCGCGTCGGTGGCGCGCTATGCCGCCATCCTGCGCGCGCTGCCGTGGAGCGCCTCGGCGCACGCGAAGGACATCTGGACGACGCCCGAGTGGGAGAAGCGCGAGAAGCTCGCCGCCTGCGATTGGCTCGTGACCTGCACGGCCGTGAACCGCAATCATCTTGCTGCGCTCGCGCCGCCGGGGCGCGTCACGCTCGCCTATCACGGCATCGATCTCGCGCGCTTCCCGCCTTACCGCCCGCCGCGCCCGCTGCGAGACGGCCGTGGCGAGCCGGTCGTGATCCTGTCGGTAGCGCGGCTGGTGGAGAAAAAGGGCACCGACGTGCTGCTCGAGGCGCTCGCGCGCCTGCCGCACGATTTGCACTGGCGGCTGGTGCACATCGGCGGCGGGCCGCTGGCCGCAAAAGTGCAAAGGCGCGCGCGCGCGCTCGGCATCGCCGAGCGCGTGACCTGGCGCGGCGCGCTCACGCAGGACCAATTGCTCGCGCAGTACCGCAGCGCGGATCTCTTCGCGCTCGCCTGCCGCGTCGCCCGCGACGGCGACCGCGACGGGCTGCCGAACGTGCTCGCCGAGGCGCAGAGCCAGGCCTTGGCCTGCGTGGCGACGCGCGTCTCGGCGATTCCGGAGTTGGTGCGCGATGGCAGCACGGGCCTGCTCGTGCCCGAGAACGACGCCGCCGCGCTGGCGGCTGCGCTGAAAGCGCTCATCATCGATCCGGCGTGGCGGCGCGCGCTCGGCGAAGCGGGCCAGGCGCGCGTGCGCGCCGCGTTCACGGTCGAGGCGAATTTCGAGCGCCTCGCCGCAAGCTTCGGGCTCGCCCCGGCGCATGAGGATCGCCTTCTACGCACCGCTTAAGTCGCCGACACACGGCACGCCCTCCGGGGATCGTCGCGTAGCGGGATTGCTGATGGAAGCGCTCGCCGCGGGCGGACACCGCGTGCAGCTCACGTCGACATTCCGCACCTACGACGGCGAAGGCGACGCCGCTCGGCAGCGCGCGCTGCGCGTGCAGGGCGAGGCGCTCGCGGCGCAGCTTGCCGATGATTGGCGCGCCGCGCCCGCCGGCGAGCGGCCCGAGCTCTGGTTCACT
>Ga0075436_100000393_pt1 | contig 28080 bp, 33 predicted proteins | sample RhiMethybrSRZTD5_FD_75303 | JGI IMG/M metagenome (GOLD analysis project Ga0075436, IMG submission 75303) | Populus rhizosphere microbial communities from Tennessee, USA - Rhizosphere MetaG P. TD hybrid SRZTD5 | ecosystem: Host-associated > Plants > Roots > Rhizosphere > Soil | place: USA...
CACCGCGAGCAGGAGCTGCAGCAGCCGGTCCTGCAATCCCCGCGAGAGGTGCGCCACCATGCCGAGGTCGATGAGCGCGATCTTCCCATTCACGACGAACACGTTGCCCGGATGCGGATCGGCGTGGAACAGGCCGTCGCGCAGCATCTGCTTGAGGTACGCCCGGAAGAGCGCGTCGGCGAGACGCTCGCCGTCGAGCTCGATGCGCGCGAGCGGGCTGAGCGACGTGATTTTCGTGCCGCCGACGAACTCCATCGTCAGCACCCGCGGGCCGCTGTAGCCGAGCACCGGCTCCGGTACGCAGATCTCCTCGATCTCGGCGAGGTTGCGCGCCAGCGCCATCAGGTGCACCGCTTCCTGGCGGAAATCGAGCTCGCGGGCGAGCGACTTCCCGAACTGGTCGAACATCTGCCCGAGCTCGAAGCGGCGCCCGAACTCGGTGTGCCCGTCGAGGAAGCGCACTATCTCGGACATCGCCTCGAGGTCGCTCGCGACCCGTTCGCGGATGCCGGGACGCTGCACCTTGAGCGCCACTTCGCGCCCATCCCGCAGCCTCGCGCGGTGCACCTGCGCGATCGAGCCGGCCGCGAGCGGCTCCTCGTCGATGGAAAGAAACGCCTTCGAGAGGCGCACGCCGAGCTCGTGGGCGACGATGGTCTCCAGCTCGGCGAAAGGAAATGCCGTCACGTCGTCCTGCAGCCTGGCGAGTGCACGCGCGTACGCAGGCGGGACGATATCGGGCCGCGTCGAGAGGAGCTGGCCGAGCTTGATGCAGGTCGGGCCGAGGCTTTCGACGTCCGCTGCGAGCTGCTCGGCCTCGGCGGGAGGGTCGCCGCGCCCGTCGTCCTCGACCTCGGGCATGAGGTCCGAAAGGCCGGCGCGCCGCACCAGGTCGCCGCGGCCGTACTTCCACAGAAGCCAGGCGAAGTCCTTGTAGCGCTTCAGGTGCTCGGGTTTCAGCGACACGCCCATCGGGATCACCGAAGCAAGGTTTGTTCGCATGTCGCGCCGCGGCTACACTTCGCGGCCATGGACGAGAAAATCAAGCTGCGCACCGAGAACGGACAGCTGATCGAGGTGGTCGTGCTCAACAAGCGCGCCGACCTGATCGAGGTGGTGATCGGCGAAGGCGTGCACAACGTGAGGTGCACCCTCACGCCTACGCGCAACGGGCTTGCCTACGCCGGCAAGGTCATGGGCCGCGAGGTGATCTACGAGCGCAGCCGCGACCAGGTCCAGGCGGACATCGATCGCCTCAATCCCCACCTGCGCAAGCCGCGGGGCCGCTGATGCGGCGCCCGGTCGTGGGGCTCGCGCTCTTCGCCTGGGCCTGCGCCGGCGCCGCGGCGCCGCGCCTCGACAGCCTGTCGGTGCAGGTGCTTTCGGGCAAGGCGAGCGACGTGGTGATCTCGGTGTCGATCGAGCGGCCGTCGCTCCTCGATCTCACCTGCGGCGCCACCATCGAGACCGGCGACGGCGGCCAAATCTCCATCGCCTGGAACCTCGGCGACAGCCGCACCAAGACCGCGCGCTACGAATACAAGCGCCCAGGGACCTACCGCGTGCGCGTGCGCGGCGCCGGCAATGAAGCCTGCGTCGGCGAGAAGGAAGCCTCGCTCACCGTGGGTACCTCCGGTACGCCGGGTACACGCGGGCGCGCCGCCGCCACGCCGAGCTGCCCGGCCGGCTGGACCCTGGTCGAGGATTCCGTGAAGGGACCGCGCTACACCTGCCGCGCCCGGGCGCCGGCGCAGCCGCTGCGCTGCGCCGAGGGTACGGCCTATTTCGTCGAAAACGGCGAAATCGGCTGTCGCTAGTTATTTTTTCTGCAACAGCTCTGCGCAGCCGGCGCGAGTTGCCCAGTATTCCCACGCGCGCCAGGTCTCGGGCGAGTGCGGCTTGTAGCCGGCGTTGCGCGCCTCGATCTCGCCGCGCGACAGCGGCTTGACCTCGCCGAGCCGCATCGCGGCCAGCTGCACCCGCGCGTTGCGCGGCACGTAGACCGACATGCGCACCACCTCGATCAGCGAACGCGCGGCGGCGACGAAGCCGTGGCCGCGCATCAGCGCGACGTTGTTGGCGGCGAGGCGCGCGGCGAGATCGCGCCCCTGCGGCATGTTGGTGACGAGGAGGTTGGTGTCGCCGAACCGGTCGCGGATGTCCCAGACCGGCACTTCCACGCCCATGAAGCTGCCCGAGTGGATCACCGGGCGAAGCGGCGCGGCGGTGATGCCGAAGGGCAGCACGTCTTCGGCGTGCGCATGCACCACCGCGAGGACTTCCGGCCGGGATTCGTACACCGCGCCGTGGATGAAGCGCTCGAGATACGGCTGCCGCGCGTCGCCGCCCACCGGCGTGCCGTCCAGCTCGAATTCCATGATGTCGGCCTGCTGCACCATCTCCGGACTGAGCGAGCGCGCGAGGAGGTAGCGCTTCGGCTCGCGCGGATGGCGCACGCTGACGTGGCCATAGGCGTCGACGATGCCTTCGTGGGCAAGGATGCGGTTGGCGATGACGAGGTCGGCGAGCACGCGCTCCAGATCGGTCATTTCGGTATCCCGTGTAACGTCCCTGTGCGATCGTAGCGGATGCTCCGCATCCTTGTCGTCTGGCTGATCAACGCCGCCGCGCTCGCCGCGGTGGCCTACCTGATGCCGTCGGTGACGATCTCGAGCGCCGGCGCCGCCCTCGCCGCGGCCCTGGTGCTCGGGTTGGTGAATGCGCTGATCCGGCCGGTCCTGGTGCTCCTCACCCTGCCCGTCACGGTGCTCACGCTCGGGCTTTTCATCTTCGTGATCAACGGCCTCCTCTTCTGGGCGGTCGGCAGTTTCGTCGCCGGGTTCCACGTCGCCGGGTTCTGGGCCGGAGTGCTCGGCGCGATCGTGTTCAGCCTGATCTCGTGGGCGCTTTCGCACCTCGTCCTGAGGTGAGCTAGCCCGCAGCCTTCGTCGAGGCCTCGGCGGATAGCAGCTTCTCGAAGGCGTGGCCGTCGAGCGGCGCGCTGAAGTAATTGCCCTGCCACTCGTCGCAGCCGAGCGCGAGCACGCGCGAGAGCTGGGCCTCGTTCTCGATTCCCTCGGCGGCCACCGCGATGCCCAGCGTCTTCGCCAGCACCACGATGGCGCGCACGATCGCCTCGTCGGCGGCCTGCGTGTCGATCGAGCGCAGGAATGACCGGTCGATCTTCAGCTTGTGCACCGGGAGCTGGCGCAGGTACGCGAGGCTCGAATAGCCGGTGCCGAAGTCGTCGATCGAGATGCGCACCCCGAGCTCGCCGAGGCGGCGCAGCGTTTCGATGTTCTCGTCGAGGCTCGACATGAGCACGCGCTCGGTGACCTCCAGCTCCAGCGCGGAGGGCTCGAGCGCGTTGGCGCGCAGCGCCGTGCCGACCTTCTCGAGATAGGCGTCGTGCTGGGCGAGCTCCGGCGCCGACACGTTCACCGCGATCCAGCAGCGCCCGGGGTGCGTGCGCTGCCAGGCGCCCGCCTGCGACAGCGCGCGCTCGAAGGTCCATTCGCCGATCGAGCGGATGAGGCCGCACTCCTCGGCGAGCGGCACGAAGTCCCCGGGCAGGAGGAGCCCGCGGTCCGGGTGGTGCCAGCGCACCAGCGCCTCGGCGCCCGCCACCAGGCGCCGGCCGCGCACCACGGGCTGCCAGTGGAGCAGCAGCTCGCGCCTCGCGAGCGCGCCGTGCAGCTCGTTCTCCAGGCGCAAGCGCGCCACCGAGCGTACGTGCAGCGCCGTCTCGTACATGCGCCAGGTGCCGCGGCCGCTTTCCTTCGCGTGGTACTTGGCCGCGTCGGCGTTGCGCAGCAGCTCGGCGAAGTCGCGCGCGTCGCCCGGATAGACGCTGATGCCGATGGAAGCGCCGACGTTGAGCGTGCGTCCTTCGACATTGAACGGCCGCGCCAGCACCCCGAGGATGCGCTGTGCGACGCCTGCAGCTTCCTCCGTATTTCTGATGCTCTGGATCAATACAAAATCGTCGCCGCCCAGGCGAGCCAGTGTTTCGCTCGGCAACAGGCTCTCCAGGCGCGCGCCGACCTCCCGCAGCAGCGTGTCCCCTGCCTGGTGGCCGAGCGACTCGTTCACCAGCTTGAAACGGTCGATGTCGATGAGGAGGAGCGCGAGCTGCGTGCGGCCGCGTGCCGCCTGGAGGATCGCCTGGGCGCCGCGGTCGGCGAGCAGCACGCGGTTGGGCAGCCCGGTGAGCGCGTCGCGCGTCGCCAGGTACTCGGCGCGCGCCTCGGCCTGGCGGCGCGGCGTGATGTCCGCCGCGGTGCCGCGGTAGCCCACGAACGCGCCCGCGGGATCGCGCACCGGCACGGCGCTCACCGATTGCCAGAGCACGCCGCGCGAGCGGGTGACGACCCGGTGCACGAGCTCGCGGAAGGCGTGCCCGTCCGGCGCGTGCTCGGCGAGCCACTCCTCCACCGCGCGCTCTTCGCCGAGCGGCATGAATTCCTGCGCCCGGCGGCCGAGGAGCTCCTCGGGTCGGTAGCCGAGCACCGCCTCGACCCGTTCGGAGAGGAAGGTATAGCGCCACGAAGCGTCGGCCTCCCACAGGTACTCGCCCGAGGCCTGCGCCATGTCGCGGAAGCGCTGCTCGCGCTCGGCGAGCGCCGCCTCGGCGCGCTTGTGGTCTTCGATATCGCTCACCGTGCCCGAGGCGCGGGTGGCGCGGCCCGCGGCGTTGCGCTCGGTCACCCGGCCGGTCGCGCGCACCCAGCGCCAGCCGCCGCTCTCGATGCGCACGCGGCAGTCCACCTGGCAGATGGTCTTCTCGCCCTTCAGGCCGGCGACCAGCTCCTGGCGCACCGCCGGCCGGTCCTCGGGGTGGACCAGCTCGTTCACGTCGGTGCCGCTCATCACCCCGGCGATCGGGCGCCGGCCGAGGAGGCCCGCCCAGCCCGAGCCGAGGTAGATCGCGTTCGCCTCGAGGTCGAAGTCCCATTCGGCGAGGTTGGCGGCGCCCACCGCGAGCTCGAGGCGCTCCTTCGCCTCGGCGAGCGCGCGCTCGGCGCGCCGCTGCTCGGTCACGTCGCGCCCGACGCCGCGATACCCGAGGAAGCGCCCCGCGGCGTCCTTGCGGCTCTGCCCGGAGATGATGTGGACCTGCCGCGCGCCGCGCTCGTCGACGCGCGCCATCTCGAGGTCGAAGAACGGCCGGCGCTCCTCCATGCCCTCGTGCAGCGCCTCGATCACGCGGCTCTCGACCTGCACGCCCGGGATCTCCCAGAAGCGCTTGCCGTAGGTCGGGGTGCCGCCGAAGAAGGTGGCGACCGGGGTGCCGCCGGAGATCCAGGTGATGCGGTGGGCGGCGTCGGTCTCCCAGAACCAGTCGGCCGAGAGCTCGGTGAGGTCGCGGAAGCGCCGCTCGCTTTTCTTCGCCTCGGCGAGCGCCTGCGCCGCGCGCCGCGAGCGCACGTGCATCGCGAGGTACACGACCCCGCAGGCAAGCACCACCAAAAACAGGACGTCCAGCACTCGCTAGCGCGCCGCCGTGTCGCGCACCGGGGGCGCGACCTTCAGGATTTCATCCACCGTGGTGAGGCCGGAGCCGACCTTCATCGCGCCGCTGATGCGCAGCGGCTTCATGCCTTCCTTGAAGGCCTGCTCGCGCAGGACCGCGAGGTCGGCCTTCTCGCCGACCAGCGCCTTGATGGCGGACGAGAAGATGAGCGTCTCGTAGATGCCGACGCGGCCCATGAAGCCGGTCATGCGGCAGTCGAGACAGCCGACGGGCTTGTAGACCTTATCCGGACGGTTCGATTTCCACGGCGCGACCAGCGCGTCCCAGCCGGCGTGGTCCTCCGCGCGGTTGAACGCCACCTTCTGCTTGCAGTGCGGACAGAGCGTGCGCACCAGGCGCTGCGCCATGACGCCGTTCAGGGTGGCGTTGAGGAGATACGGCGGCACGCCGAGCTCGAGCAGCCGCGTCACCGCGCTCGGCGCGTCGTTGGTGTGCAGGGTCGAGAGCACGAGGTGTCCGGTGAGCGCCGACTGCACCGCCATCTCGGCGGTCTCGAGGTCGCGGATCTCGCCCACCATGATGATGTCGGGATCCTGGCGCATGAGCGCGCGCACGCCCTCGGCGAAGCCGAGCTCGATCTGGGACTGCACCTGCATCTGGTTGAACGCCGGCTCGACCATCTCGATCGGGTCCTCGATGGTGCAGACGTTCACTTCCGGAGTGGCGAGGCTCTTCAGGGTGGAATAGAGCGTCGTGGTCTTGCCCGAGCCGGTCGGGCCGGTCACCAGCACGATGCCGTTCGGCCGGTTGGTCATCTCCTCCCAGCGCTTCTTGTCGTCCTCGGAGAATCCGAGCTCCCTGAAGTCGCGCACCAGCACCTCGGGGTCGAAGATGCGCATCACCAGCTTTTCGCCGAAGGCGGTCGGCAGGCTCGAGATGCGCAGCTCGATGTCGCCCGTTTCCTCGGTGCGCGTCTTGATGCGGCCGTCCTGCGGGCGGCGCTTCTCGACCACGTCCATGCGCGCCAGGATCTTGATGCGGCTGGTCATCGCGGCGAGCACCCCGGCGGGGATCTGGTAGACCTGGTGCAGCACGCCGTCGATGCGGAAGCGCACTATGCCGTGCTCGCGGCGCGGCTCGACGTGGATGTCGCTCGCGCGCTGCTCGAAGGCGTACTGCCAGAGCCAGTCCACCACGCGCACCACGTGCGCGTCGTTCGCATCCAGCTTGTCGGACTTGCCGAGCTCCACGAGCTGCTCGAAGTTCGACAAGCCGGAAGCCGAGGCGGTCTTGCTCGCCCCCTTGATGGACTTCGCCAGATTGTAGAACTCGACCTGGTAGCGCTCGATGTCGACCGGGTTCGCGATCACGCGCTTGATCTCGCGCTTGATGATGCGCGCGAGCTCGGGCTCCCAGTCGCGCACGTTGGGCTCGGCGGTCGCGATCACCGCCTCTTTCGCGTTCACCGCCACCGGCAGGATGCGAAAGCGCGTGGCGTAGGCCGAGGACACGATCTCGGTCACCGCGGTGAAGTCGATCTTGAGCGGATCGATGTGGAGGTATTCCATGCCCAGGCGCTTGGCTAGCCACTCCGAGAGAGCGTCGAGCGTCAGGAGCGACGTGCCCTTCTTCCATTTCTGCTCGGCCACCACGCACAGCGGGTGCACGTTGCCGCGGTGGTAGCGCCGCTCGGTCTTCAGCGCCTCGGCCGCTTCGGGCGCGACGAGGCGGTCCTCGACCAGCCAGCCGAGGACCTCCGCGAGGGTCAGCCTGGCGTCAGCCACAGCGCTCTTAACTGCTTGTTGCATCGAGCGAAACTATACCGGAACCGGCGGGCCGCACCGTGCCAAATGCCCGCAACGGCGTGGCGTGGCGCACGCATTGCGCTAACCTCGCCGCGTGCCGCGCGCCCTGGCCGCCGATGTGCGAGTTCGCGAGGCCTGGGCGTGGAGCATGTACGACTTCGCGAACTCGGGCTACACGACCGTGGTGATCACGGCCGTGTTCGGTGCCTACTTCGTTTCCGTCGTCTGTGAAAACCAGCCCTGGGCGACCTTCGCCTGGACCGCGGCGCTTTCAATTTCTTATGCCCTGATCCTCGTCACCGGGCCGCTCGTCGGCGCCTGGGCCGACGCGCACGCCGCGAAGAAAAAGCTCCTCCTCCTGAGCACCATCGGCTGCGTCGTGTTCACGGCGCTCCTTGCCGCCGTTTCGCCCGGGCAGGCGGCGTTCGCGCTCGTGCTGATCGTGGCTTCGAACTATTTCTTCGGCTCGGGCGAGAACCTGATCGCGGCGTTCCTGCCCGAGCTCGCCGACTCGCGCGCCATGGGCCGCGTTTCGGGCTGGGGCTGGGCCTTCGGCTATCTCGGCGGCCTGTGCGCGCTCGGCATCTGTCTTTACTACCTCATGTACTCGGGAGAGGAGCCGCGCCGCGCGGTGCCGGTGACGATGCTCATCACGGCGGCCTTCTTCGCCCTGGCGGCGGTTCCGACGTTCGTATTCCTCCGCGAGCGCGCCGTGCCCCAGGGCGTTTTCGTCGATCCCTGGCGGCGCGTGCTGGAGACGCTGAAGGAGTCGGAACGCTACCGCGACCTGCGCCGGTTCCTGGTCTGCATCGTGTTCTACCAGGCCGGGATCACCGCGGTCGTTTCGCTCGCCGCCATCTACGCCGAGCAGGTGATGAAGTTCAGCATGCGCGAGACCATCACGCTCATCCTGGTGGTGAACGTGACCGCCGCGGTCGGCGCGTTCGGCTTCGGCTACGTGCAGGACTCGATCGGCCACGTGCGCGCCGTCGCGATCACGCTCGTGGGATGGATCGCGATGGTGGTCCTCGCAGGAGCCACGCAAAGCGTCGCCGGCTTCTGGGTCGCGGCCAACCTCGCCGGGCTGTGCATGGGCTCGTCGCAGGCCGCGGGCCGCGCGATCGTCGGCTACCTCGCGCCGCCCGCTCGCCTCGCGGAATTCTTCGGGCTGTGGGGCCTCGCGGTGAAGGCGGCGAGCATCTTCGGTCCGCTCACCTACGGCGCGGTGACGTGGCTCTTCGCCGGCAACCATCGCCTGGCGATCTTCGCCACGGGCCTCTACTTCGTCGTCGGCCTCCTTCTGCTCGGCGGCATCGACGTCGAACGCGGCCGGCAGCAGGCGCTGCCGGCCTAGACCGTCAAGTCGGAGTTACTTGCCGCGCTGGTAGACGACGTCGCTGCGCCGGTTCTCGGCCCACGAGGCTTCGTCGTGGCCGAGAGCCTTCGGCTTTTCTTCGCCGAAGCTGACGGACTCGATCTGGCCGTCGGCCGCGCCGGAGAGCCGCATCATCCGCTGCACCGCCTCGGCGCGTTTCTGGCCGAGGGCGAGGTTGTATTCGCGGCTGCCGCGCTCGTCGCCGTTGCCCTCGATCGTCACGCGCGCATCGGGGTTGTCGCGCAGGTAGCGCGCGTGCGCCTCGACTGCCGGCCGGAACTCTGGCTTCACGTCGGAGCGGTCGAAATCGTAGTAGACCGAGCGCTGGGCGGGAACGCCTTTCACGTTAGGTTGCGCGCTTGCCTGCGAGCCGGCGCGCTGGCCGGGCTGGCTCCTGGTCGCGGCCGAGCCGCTGCGAGCTGCCGGCGTGGCGGATGCCGAATCCGGCGTGGCGCTCGAGTCGGCGGGCGGAGTATTGGAAGCGCAGGCCGCGGCCAGAAGCGATGCTGCGGCGAGGGCGAAGCAGGTCTTTCTCATGGAACGGCTCATTGGTGGGCTCTCCCAGGTTGCCTGTTGTGGCGACATGATCCGCGCCGAAGACTTAAGCCTTAATTAAGACCGTGCTACCTTAATCAAGAGCGTGCGTAGATGGCCCGGAACAAAGTCACGGGACGCTCCTTGTAGGCCTGCGACAACATCCGAACGTGGGCGAGCGAGCGCTCGTCCTGCGTTGAATACCGCACGCCACCGTCGCCCGCCGCGTCGATCAGGCCCGCCGCGCGGAATCGTTCCAGGTGAAGCTCGACGTCGGCATCGCTCACCTTCGCCATCAGGCTCAGATACGCGGCGAGCTCCGCCGGCTGCCACCGGCGCTGCGGTTCGGCTGCGAGCACGAGCAGCAGCTCGGCGGCGTCCACTGACGGGACCCAACGCTGCAGGAAACGCCGGAATTCGTCGGGGAAGCCCTCGTCGGGGACGTGCAAAGCGGTTGCAGCCTCTTGTTCTGAAGGCGGCCGCGCCGGCGTCTCACGGCGCTGTCAAGCGTGGAGTCCCCAGCCCTAGAGGATGAGCCACCGCTGTCCGCCGGCGCGACCGCAGGCACATGATGCTGGGAGCAAGCTTAAGCGAGACTTAACCGCTCCGCCGCCCGCCCGCTCTGCGGTAAGCTCATGACTCCACACACACAAGACCGGAAAACGGCATGGTGCGTAACCGGATGGTCCTAACGGCGCTGTGCGCGGCCATCTCGCACGCCGCGCTGGCCGACGAGCTCATTGGCCAGGTTGTGGGCGTCCCCGACGGTGACACGCTGACGCTGCGCGTCGACGGCGGCAACCTCCGCGTGCGACTGGACGGCATCGACGCGCCCGAGCTCGGCCAGCCGTACGGCAAGAGCGCGCGCCGCTCGCTCGCGCAGATCTGCAAGGGCAAGGCCGCTACCGCCGTCGAGCGCGGCAAGGACGACGAGGGGCGCACCCTCGCCAGCGTGCGCTGCGGCGAGGTCGACGCCAACGCGGAACAGGTGCGCCGCGGCATGGCCTGGGTGCGCCTCAGGTATGTGCCGTTCGGCTCTCCGCTCTACGAGGCGGAGACCAACGCGCGGCTGCAGAAGATGGGCCTGTGGCGCGGCAAGCAGCCGGTGCCGCCCTGGGAGTGGCGTGCGCGCCAGGCGGGAAAGGCCGGCAAGTCCTAGGAGGCGCCGGAGCGCGCCGCGCTCGCACGCTCGGGCTCGATCGACTCTGCCGGCCGCGCGTGCCCGCGCCACGCCGGAAGCCGGATCGAAACCGCGAGCCCGGGCTGCGCGGCGCCGGGATCGGCGTCGGCAAGCGAGATGCTGCCGTGGTGACGCTCGACGATCGCCTTGACGATCGCGAGGCCGAGGCCGGTGCCGCGAGTCGCGTCGCCCGCGACGCGATGGAAGCGCTCGAACACGCGCTCGCGCTCGTCCACCGGGACGCCGCGCCCGGCATCGACTACGCGCAGCTCCACCATGCCTTCGGCCTGGCGCACGGCCACCGTCACGGGCGTGCCCGAAGGCGCATACCGCAGCGCGTTGTCGACCAGGTTCTCGATGAGCGAGCGCAGCTCCGGCTCGGCGCCGAACGCCTGCACCACCCCGGGCGCGTCGACGCCGAGGTCCACGTCCTGGTGCTCGGCACGCACCGCGTAGCCCGCGACGACCTCGCGCGAAAGCGCAGCGAGGTTCACGGCCGCGAAGGCCTGCAGCGGCACCGCCGCGTCGAGGCGCGCGAAATCCATGAGCTGCTGCACCAGCCGGCGCGCGCGCTCGACGCCGCTCGCGAGCTCGTGCAGCGCGCCCGAGCGGGCCGCGGGGGACTGTGCGCGCTCCGCGAGCTGCACCTGGAGCGCGAGCGCCGCCACGGGCGAGCGCAGCTCGTGCGCCGCATCGGCGAGAAACCGCCGCTGCGCGTCGAACGCCCCTTCGAGCCGCGCGAGCAGCGCGTTGATCTGGTGCACGAGCGACAGGAGCTCGCGCGGCACGTTGTCGGTGGGCAGCGGATCGAGCCGCGCGGCGTCGCGGTCGCTCACGCGCCGCGAGGTGATGTGCAGCGGCTCCAGCCCCCGCGTGAGGGCCCACGCCACGACGACGCCGAGCACGGGAATGAGCAGCAGCATCGGCATCAGCACGCTGAGCGAGAGCTCGCGCGCGAGCCTGTCGCGGGCCGCGACCGCCTGGCCGACCTGGACGGTTCCTTCGTCGGTGACGTGCGTGTACACGCGCCAGGGGCCGTCCGCCGTCTGGGCGAATGCGAGGCCCTCGCTGAAGGTCTGCGGCACGTCGGGCGGCAGCGTCGGCAACGCGGTCTCGAAATAGACCCTTCCGGTCCGGTCGTACGCGCGGACCGAAAGCGCGAACCCGGGCCGGGCGATCCGGAGCCTGCGCGTCTGGGTCCAGTCCTCGCGCAGGTGCACGGCGTGCGCGACCTGCTTCAGCTCCTCGTCGAAGAGCCGCCCCACCTGGCTGCGGGTCAGCGCGTACGTGGCGCCGAGCACCACCACCGTGCCCAGGCCGAGGGTGCCCACGACCCAGAGCACGAGGTTCGCGCGGATCGATCTCACGGCGGCGTCACGCGAGCGGGACGATGCGGTAACCCACGCCGCGCACGTTGCGGATGAGCTCGGGCTGGAGCTTGCGCCGGAGGTGATGCAGGTGCACCTCGATGCTGTTGCTGCCCACCTCCTCGCCCCATCCATACACCGCGTCCTCGAGCTTCTCGCGCGAAACGACCGCGCCGGGCTCCTTCATCAGCGCCTCGAGCACCGCGAACTCGCGCGCCGAGAGCTCGACCGGCGCGCCGCGGAACGTCACCTCCCGCCGCACGGGATCGACGGTGAGCGCGCCGCACGCCATGTCGGGCGTGGAGCGACCCGACTTGCGCCGCATGACCGCGCGCGCGCGGGCGAGGAGCTCGTCGAGATCGAACGGCTTCACCAGGTAGTCGTCGGCGCCCAGGTCGAGGCCCGCCACGCGGTCGGCGAGCGCGTCGCGGGCGGTGATGATCACGACCGGCAGCGAGCTGCCGTCGCGGCGCAGCCCTTTCAGGAGCTCGACGCCGTCGCGCCGCGGCAACCCCAGGTCGAGGAGCGTCAGGTCGTAGACGCGATGGCCCAGGGCAAGCTCGGCCTCGGCGCCGTCGCGCACCCAGTCCACCGTGTAGCCGGCGTCCTGCAGGCCCGCGACCACGGCGCGCCCGATCATGGGGTCGTCTTCGATGAGGAGGACTCTCATGCGCTCGCGCTCAAGCCGGCGTCACTGTGCGGCGACCTGGATTAAGGAAGACTTAAGATTGTAGCCGCGCGCGCCGCCCTGGCACGGACGATGCTAGACCCCAAGCACCAAGCCGGAGGCTCCAGCCCAGCCACGGAGACTTGCATGAAAGCGATCAAACCCTTGTTGGTCGGCTTGTCGATCCTTGCCCTCGCCAGCGGCGCGGCGTATGCCGGCGGCGACGCCAAGAACAAGAGCGCCTCTTCGGGCGCGAGCACGAGCGCCAAGTACAGTTTCGACAAAGCCGATACGAACCATGACGGCAAGGTGAGCCGCGCGGAGTTCGACGCAATGATGAAGCCGAGCGCCTCGGGCGGCGCCACTTCGTCGAGCAAGACTTCGGCCGGCGCCAAGGCGGCGAGCAAGCCGAGCACTTCCTCCACCACCAAGTAGCGCAACCTTAAGGGACCCTTAAGGTTTGCCCGGGCAACGTACGCTCGGGCAGCGAAATTCCCCTGAGGAGGAGGATCGGCCGGGCGAGGGCGCAAGCGCTCGCCCGGCCGTTATTTTTTCAGGCGCGGCACGGAACTGGCACTGCAAGCGCCATGAGGACGGACGCGCGAAAAATCCCCCGGCGCAGGCGTGACACCGACAAAGCGCGTGAAGGCTGGGCCGCCACCCGCGAGCCCCGCGGCGTGATCAAGCGCGCCGCCGAAGACCTCGGTCAGGGACTCCAGGACACCGAGCTGCGCGGGCGGCGCCGGCCGAGGCAACGGTGAAATTTCGATTCGTGCTCAGCGCGTGGGATCTTTGGACTGCAGGAGCGGGCCGAGCACGTCCATCGGGATAGGAAACACGATGGTCGAGGACTTGTCGCCGGCGATCTGCGTGAGCGTCTGCAGGTAGCGCAGCTGCATCGCCTCGGCGCGCTGCGAGAGCATCTGCGCGGCCTGCAGCAGCTTCTCCGAGGCCTGCAGCTCGCCCTCGGCGTGGATCACCTTGGCGCGGCGCTCGCGCTCGGCCTCGGCCTGGCGCGCAATCGCGCGCACCATGGTCTCGTTGAGATCCACGTGCTTGATCTCGACCGCGGACACCTTGATGCCCCAGGCGTCGGTCTGCTGGTCGAGCGTGGCTTGAATATCGCTGTTCAGCTTCTCGCGCTCGGCGAGCAGCGCGTCGAGCTCGTGCTTACCCAGGATCGCGCGCAGCGTGGTCTGCGAAAGCTGGCTGGTGGCTTCGCTGAAGTTGGCGACCTGGATGATGGCGAGCTGCGGGTCGACCACGCGCAGGTACACCACGGCATTGACCTTCACCGAGACGTTGTCGCGCGTAATCACGTCCTGCGGCGGCACGTCGAAGACGCGCGTGCGCAGGTCGACGCGCACCGTCTGCTGCACCACCGGGATGACGATGATCAGGCCCGGCCCCATCACGCGCTGGAAGCGGCCGAGGAAGAACACCACCGCGCGCTCGTACTCGCGCAGGATCTTGATCGACGCCATCACGGCGATCGCGACGATGATGACCACGCCCAGCGCGAAGTACGGCATGCTCGATCTCCCTCAGCTCAGTTTATCCCCGGGGCCGGCGGGTTCTACGTTGAGTACCAGACCCTCCATGGCGGTGACGCGCAGCTTCTGTCCGCGCCGCACCGGGCGGCTCGAGCGCACCTTCCACTGCTCGCCGTGCACGCGCGCCCAGCCCTCGGCGTCGAAGTCGCCGAGCGCCTCGCCGGTCGCGCCGAGCATCTCCTCTCGGCCGGTGACGACCGCGCGCCGGCGGCTCTTCAGCAGCATGCCGGCCATAACAATGAGAAACCCGGCGCTCGCCGCGGCAGCGCCGCCGATCAGGCCGTACGGGATCTCGAAGCCGGGCAGCTCCGTGTCCTCGATGAGCAGCAGCGATCCGAGCACGAACGCGACGATTCCGCCCACGCCGATGGCGCCGAACGTGGGCAGGAACAGCTCCGCGATCATGAAGGCAATGCCGAGCAGCATCAGCGCGAGGCCGGCATAATTCACCGGGAGTAGGTGCAGCGCGTAGAGCGCAAGCAGCAGCGCGATCGCGCCCACCACGCCCGGAAGGATCAGGCCCGGGTTCATGAACTCGAAGATGAGCGCGTAGATGCCCACGAGGACGAGGAGGTACGCCACGGTCGGATTGGTGATGACGGCGAGCACGCGCGTGCGCCAGTCCATGTCGAGGACCTTCACCTCGGCATTGGCCTTGCCGAGCTTGGCGAGAAGCGAGGGCACGTCGGCAGCGATGTGGTCGATCACCTTGAGCTTGAGCGCGTCCTGCGCCGGCAGGCTGACCCCTTCGCGCACCGCCTTTTCCGCCCAGTTGGCGTTGCGTCCGCGCAGCTCGGCGAGCCCGCGGATGTAGGCCACGGCGTCGTTCGTCACCTTGCGGGTCATCGTATCTTCTTCTTTTTTTCCGTCCTTTTGAGGACCGCCGCCGCCGATGGACACCGGGGATGCCGCGCCGAGGTTGGTGCCGGGTGCCATGGCCGCGATGTGCGCGGCGTAAAGGATGAACGTGCCCGCGCTCGCGGCCCGGGCGCCGCTCGGCGCGACGAACACGACCACCGGCACCGGCGAGGCGAGGATCGCCTTGATCACTTCGCGCATCGAGGTGTCGAGGCCGCCGGGGGTATCGATCTGCAGGATGACGAGCTCGGCGCCTTCCTTGGCGGCCCGCTCGATGCCGCGCCTGGCGAAATGCGCGCTGGCCGGACCGATGGCGCCCTCGAGCGGCACGAGCACCACCGGGGCGGCCGAAGCCACGGCGCAGGCGCAGCCCAGGACGGCGAGCAGGATCGCGCGCATTGCAGCGGATTATGCTCCGCTGCGGCGGCGAAGGCCCTATCTACCTTCCCAGGTGCTGCGCGCCCTGCGGCGTGTCCGTGGAAGCCACGTATTGACGGTAGGACATGCCGTCCGGTTTCTGGCGCGACACGAAGCGCCTGGCGCGTGCCAGCCGGTCGCGGACCAACGTCCGCCGGCCTCGGCCGTGCTGCGGATCGAGGAGGTACATCGCGAGCGCGCCCAGGCCCAACGTAACGAGTGTTCTCATGCTCGTGCCTCCTTCACCGGATTGCGCCGCCCCGCCACGGCGCCGAGCGCCGCGGCGAGAAGCGAAAGGAGCAGCGCGCCGAACGTGATCCAGGCCGCGCGCGTCGCCTCGGGCTTCACTTCCTCGGCTTTCTGCTGCAGCGCGCCGCCCGCCTTCTCGATGAGCTGCGCGATACCGTTCTTCGCGTCGGCGGCCTGTTGCGCGGGATTGCCGCGGTTATTCTCGATCCGCTGCGCGGTTTCGCCCTGCCCCAGGGCTTTCGCAGCGCCGCCGACCAGCCCAAAGGGGCCGTCGGCTAGCATGCCGATGCCGCTGCTCGCCATGTAGAGCATCAGCAGGACGCTCACCACCCACACCAGGGCGCCTTCGAAGAAGCCGGTGGTGCCGTCGAAGATCGCGCCGATGCGCGTCGAGACCCAGCCGCCGATGAAGAGCGCCACGAGCAGCGACACGCCGGCCCAGATGCCGGCCCCCGCGCCGAGCGTGCCGGTGTCGGTTTCGCCCGGTTGCGCGGCGCTGATGCCCACCGCCACGCCGAGCGCGGTCATGAGGAGCAGAAATCCGAGCGCAACCAGCACGCCGCCGAAGACGCCGCCCCACGAGACGCGCACGCCGTCGGCGCGCAGCGCAGCCGGGTAAGCGATGCGCCTGCGCTCGGCGATGCGGCGGTCGTGGTACGGGATGTCACGAACTACGGTTGCCATCGTTTTTCCTCCGAGAAAGGTTCAACGCGGCGTCGGGACGCTGTACGCAGGCTGCGGCGATGCGCTGTCCGCAGGCGGCTGCATCGTCTGCCCGCTCGACGGGGACTGCGGAAGCGCGCGCGAGTCCAGTTCGAGCTGCATGCGACTGCGCTGCTCGTTCGCCATTGCGTACGACGCCTCGGCGGCGCGCATCTCCGCGGTCTTCATCGCGATGCGCGCGCGCTGCGCCGCGAGATACGAGAAGTGCGCCACTCGCGCCGGCGCGGCATCCGCGCTGTGCAGATTCTCGGCATCGCGCAGATCGCGCTCGGCGAGCTCGAGCTCGACCGGAGCGCGCGCCTGGACCTGCGGGTTCGCGGCCGCGCTGCGGTACACGGCGCGCGCGGCCTCGAGCTCATTGGTGGCGCGCGGAACGGACGTGCATCCCGCGGCAGCCAAGGTACAAGCGCAAACCGCGGCAAGCGTGATGTGTCGAATCGCCTCAGGCCTCATTTCGCCCTCCTGTCGAGTTCGTCCTGCAACCGCCTCACGCCCAGGTTTGCGTCCGCGGCGGCGCGCTCCACGCGCGCGTTCTCCGCGATGGCCCGGGCGTAGTCGGCGTCGACCTGCGCCTGCTCGGCATAGATGCGCGCGTTCGAATAGTCGCCGCGCTCGGCCTGCTGCTCGGCACGGGCAAGCTTGTACTGGGCTACCCGCAGCTCCATGGAACCGTCCTGCACCACGACGGGCTGCGCCTTCGACACCGCGGCCCGGGCGGCGTCGATCTGCTCGTCCGGGCGCGGCATGCTGCTGCACGCGCCCAGCCCGACGACGAGCGCGAGCGCGACGACCCTCTGTAAAACGGAGTGGTCGGTGCAAGCTTTACAGGCGATGTAGGGCATTTGGTGGTCCTCCGGAAATCCTGAGCGGAACGCAGCAATCTGCGGTCCACGGCCGGGTTCGAAGCTTGCAAGGGTGGCGGTGGGAACCGATATGCGCTGGCTTTCGCTTTTGATCCCCCCTCTCCTCCTGGCCGCGGCCGTTGCGGCTTGCGATGCCCCGGAGGACAGCTTGCGTCTGGTGACGGTGGAAAGCCAGGACCGCCTCGGGCTGTCGCTGCGCGAGCTGCCCGAGGCGACGCTCAAGTCGATCGGCCTAGGCTACGGGCTGGCCGTCATCCGGGTCGGGAGGGAGGGCGAGCGCGCCGGGCTACGCCTCGGCGACGTCGTCTACGGGGTGAACGAAACGCTGATCCACAACCTGCAGGAGTTCAGCAGCGCGCTCGGGCAGCCGCGGGAAGGCCGCCTCAGCCTGCTCGTGCGTCGGGGAAAGGCGGACTTTCAGGTGCCGCTCGAGGGCGGCGCGCTGCCTTCCGAAGACGGAGTACTGCGCATGCCGCGGCCGGCTACAGATACTCTTCTGCGCACCTGATGATCGCGTCGTTGTTGGGGCGCTCCAGGCAATGGCGCGCGTCCATGTGGCGCCGCGCCGTCGCCGTTGCATTGCGCGGCGACTTGGCGGCCTTAGCCTTCGGCGCCGGCTTTGCCGTTTCCGTCGGGGTCGCCGCCGCGGCCTTCTCGCCCGGGGCCTGCGCCCAAACAGGCAGCATGAGGGCAGGCAGCATGAGGGACAACGCGAGCGCGAGGGCCGCAGCCAAGATCGTTTTTTTCATGGAGCTTCCTTTTTCGCCTAGCCCGGGTCCCCAAGGATAGCCCGATTCACCGCGGGCGTCTCTGGCAGACGCGTTGCGCCGTGCATTAGTTCTCATCCGGCCTGCTAGAGCTGCGAGCTGAGCAGGCCCAGCGCGTGGTCCCAGAGCTTCTCCGAGAACGGGCGGCGCTCCCATTGCTCCAGCGTGATGCGCCGCGAGCGCTCGAGGTCCTGCTCGAAGATGCGCTCCTGCGCGGCTGCGAAGGCGCGGTCGTAGACGTTCAGGTTCGCCTCGTCGTTGGTGCTGAACGAGCGCGTGTCGAAGTTGGTCGAGCCCGCCGTCACCCACAGACCGTCCACCGTCATGACCTTCACGTGGTAGAAGGTGGGCTGGTATTCGTAGATCTCGACTCCCGCCCGCAGCAGCTCTCCCCACGTGGACCGCGACGCGCGGCGCACCGCCGCCGTGTCGGTAATCGGTCCGGGCACGATGATCTGGACCCGCACGCCGCGGGCCGCGGCCTCGACGAGCTGGCGCACCTCGTTGTCGTCGGGAACGAAGTACGCCGCGGACAGCTGGATCGAGCGCCGCGCCGCGGCGATCGACATGAGGTACAGGAGCTGGGCGCTCTCGCCGCCGCCGCCGGGGGAGCTCACCATGAACTGCGCAAGCTCGCCGCCGGCCGGGCGCAGCTCCGGGAAATAGTCCGGCCCGTGCAGGACCTCTCCGGTCACCTCGATCCAGTTCTCCATGAACGCGGCCTGCATCTGCGCCACGGCGGGACCCTCGAGGCGAAAGTGCGTGTCGCGCCAGTGGGCCGCGTCCTGCGCGTCGCCGCTCCATTCGTCGCCGATCCCGGCGCCGCCGGTATAGCCGAGCGCGCCGTCGATCACCATGATCTTTCGGTGGGTGCGGTTGTTCATGCGCGCGATAGTGTCCCAGCGCACCGGGTTGTAGAGCACCACCCGCGCGCCGGCGTCCCTCAGGCGCCCGATCACGCTCTTCTCGATCTTCTGGCTGCCGAGCGCGTCGATGATTACGTGCACCTTGACGCCCGAGCGCGCGCGCTCCTCGAGCGCGGCGGTGAACTGCTCGCCGACCGAGCCCTTCCAGTAGATGTACATCTCGAAGCTGATGCTCCTGCGCGCGCCGCGGATGGCCGCGAGCATCTCCGGGAAGATCTCGTCGCCGTTGACCAGCGCCCGCGTGCGGTTCCCCGGCACCAGCGCCGGACCGAGCATCACGCTCATCGTGCGAACGAACTCGGGATCGGCGACGCCGTAGAGCGACGTCACGCTGGTGTCGATCTTCTTGTCGCCGAGCGAGAGGTTGGCCGCGGCGAGCACCGCGAGCCCCGTGGCGAGGAACGTCAGGATCCCGATGCGCCAGGTGGTTTGGCTCCACCTGCGCACCGCGCCTAGGTGCCGAGCAAGCTCCACAGCCACCGGGCGATGAAGAAGCCTGCGACGCAGGCAGCCACGAGGAATGCGGCGGTGCCGGCGACGAGCGCCGCCACGAAGGCGCGGCTCGAGCGCTGCGCGGCGCGCGGCGCGTCGAGCCACGCGCCGAGCAGGCGCACATTGCGCTGGTTTGCCTTCCAGGCCGCGTCGAACACGTCGCCAGCGAGCGGGATCATGCCTATCAATCCTTCCAGCGCGACGTTAAACGCCATGCGCGCGAGGATGCTTCTCGGGGCGCCGAGCGCCGCCGCCTCGCGCACGATATAGCTCGAAAGGAGGACGCCGACCGCGTCGCCGAGCACCGGCACGAGGCCGATCAGCGCGTCCAGGCCTATGGTGAGGCGCGTCCCGGGGATCGGGATCGAGCTGTCGAGCAGCCACGCGAGCCAGGTAAGGCGCTCGCGGACCTGCCAGGTAAGGCGGCGCTGGTCCATACCGGGTTGCAAATCAGTCGTGTAAACCGGGATCAGACCCCGATTCGGGCCGAAAATTCAGAAATGCGTTGCGCGCATTCGCGCGGCCTCGCCTGAAGCAGGAAGTGCGGGCCGTCGATGATCTCGAGTTCGAAGCGCTCGAAGCGTCCGCGGAACCACTCCGCTGCGCTAGCCGCGACGAGGCGGTCCTTGCCGGCCTGAAGGTAAAGGCAAGGCACGTTGAACCTCGCCTTTCCCCACGAGTGACGCGACCCGACAAGCGCCAGGCGGCTCGAAAGGATCTGCGGCGGCACCGTTGCAAGTGTTTCGCGCAGGAGATTCAGTTGCGCGACCGTCGCATCGGGGCCGAGGCAAAACTGGCGCAGCAGAAAAGCCGGAGCGTTCCGCATGAGCGGCCCTGCGCGCGACACGAGGGGCGCAAGGCGCAAGAGCAGCGGACGCGGCGGCTCGGCGAAGGTGGCGACGAAAATGACTGCGGCGATCCGCGGGAGCGCCTCTTGCAGCACGCGCAGCGCGACCAGGCCTGAAAACGATTCGGCGAGGAGCACTGCTTTGCCGCTCGGAAGGTTGCGCATGGCCCAGCGCGTGTGTTCGTCCAGTGAAAGCGCCTTGTCGTTCGGGTATGAAACAACCTCCGTGCGGTCGTCGCGCAAGGCGGCGACCAGGGGGCGAAAGAGAAGCCCGGTGCCGTCGAGGCCAGGGAGCAGGACAAGTTCCGCCACGCGGTATTTTCACCCCGCTTTGGGTATCATCTGGCCTCCCCCCAAGACGATCTACAGGAGACCTGCTATGGCGATCAAGGTCGGCGACCGGCTTCCCGACGGCAAGCTGATGGAGTCCACGGAGTTCGATTCGGGCACGCAGTGCGCCATGCCGCCCAAGGAAGTGAACGTCGCCGACGCCGTGCGCGGCAAGAAGATCGCGATCTTCGGCCTGCCCGGCGCGTACACCCCCACCTGCTCGGCGAAGCACGTGCCGGGCTACGCGCAGAACGCCGAGGCGCTGAAGAAGAAGGGCGTGCACGAGATCTGGTGCGTCGCGACCAACGACGCCTTCGTCATGGCGCACTGGGGCCGCGACCAGAAGGCGCTCGGCAAGATCCGGTTCCTGGCCGACGGCAGCGCCGCCTGGACCAAGGCGCTCGGGCTGGAGCTCGACCTCAACGCGCGCGGCATGGGCACGCGCATGAACCGCTTCTCGATGCTGGTCGACAACGGGGTGGTGAAGCAGCTGAACGTGGAAGCGCCCGGAAAGTTCGAGGTTTCCGACGCCGGCACGATGCTGAAGCAGGCCGGCTGAAAAACAAAGTACGCCCCCTTGTCAGCGCGGGCCCGGGGTAGCGCGTTGTAGGGCGAGCCCCGCCGCGGGCCCCCTGGCCCGCGCGCGGGCCCTTAACGACCCGACCGAAAGGACCCCCCATGCTCAGGACCCTCCTCCCTGCCGTGATGTTGGCGTTCTGCACCCCGGTTTTCGCCCAGGCGCCCTCCGATGCGCCGAAGCCGAAGGGCGAACGGCGCGTCGACTGCTCGAAGGCGAAAGACCCCAAGGCCTGCGAGGAGCGCATCGCCAAGCTCAAGGCCGCGCGTGACAAGGCGAACAAGGCCTGCGAGGGCAAGAAGGGCGAGGAAAGGCGCGATTGCATGAGCCACGAGATGTGCGCCTCGAGCAAGGACCCGGCCAAGTGCGAGGCGCGGCTCAAGGAAGCCGTCGCGCGCCGCGACCAGATCCGCGAGGCGTGCAAAGGCAAGACCGGCGAAGACCTGAAGAGCTGCGTCCGCGAGCAGCGGCAGAGCCACAAGAAATAGGCCCCCACTTCCACGTACCCAGGAAAGCGGCCGCAGCAGCTCGCGCGCCGCTTTCTTTTGGAGCCGCGCGCCCCGGGGGCCGGAACCGGCGCCGCAAAATGGAGTCCTAGCATGGCGCTCGCGCCTGAGCTTCGCTACGATCGCCTCAGGCCTCCTCAAGCTGCACCTATTCGATTGGCTGTCATGACAAACCGGCTCCTCGTCGCCGCCTTCCTGCTGCTCTTCGCGGTCACCGCTCCCGCGCAGCAGACTGCTGCGCCGCCGCAGCAGACGAAGAAGACCGTCCCGGAAGCGACGCGGAAGGCCTCGCCGCAGGCACCCCAGAAGGCCTCCTCGATCGAGGGCGTCACGGAATACCGGCTGGCGAACGGCCTGCGCGTTCTCACGGTGCCGGATCCGGGAAGCGACACCACCACCGTGCACATCGCCTACCTCGTGGGCTCGCGCCACGAGGGCTACGGCGAGAAGGGCATGGCGCACCTGCTCGAGCACCTGCTGTTCAAGGGCTCCAAGCGCCACCCGAACGTGAAGGAAGAGTTCAACAGCCGGGGCGCGCGCTGGAACGGCACCACCTCGAACGACCGCACCACCTACTTCGAGACCTTCGCCGCTACCGCCGCGAACCTCGACTGGGCGCTCGGCATGGAAGCCGACCGCATGGTGAACTCGTTCGTGGCGAAGAAGGACCTCGACGCCGAGATGACGGTGGTGCGCAACGAGTTCGAGATGGGCGAGAACAACGCCGGCTCGGTGCTGTTCCAGCGCATGCAGCAGCTCGCCTTCCCCTGGCACAACTACGGCAACGCGATCATCGGCCAGCGCGCCGACATCGAAAGGGTGCCGATCGACAACCTGCAGGCGTTCTACCGCACCTGGTACCAGCCGGACAACGCGGTGCTGATTCTCGGCGGCAAGTTCGACGAGACGAAGGCGCTCGAGCGGGTGGCGCATTACTTCGGTGCGATTCCGAAGCCCAGGCGCAAGCTGCCGAGCTTCTACACCGAGGAGCCGACGCAGGACGGCGAGCGCGAGGTGACGCTGCGGCGCGTGGGCGAGAACCCGATCGTATCGACGCTCTACCGCGTCCCTGCCGGCCACCACCCCGACTATCCCGCGATCGACGTCCTCACCAACGTGCTCGGCGACGTGCCCTCGGGGCGGCTGCACCGCGCGCTGGTGCAGAAGGGGCTCGCCGCGCATGCCTGGGGCGCGGAGCGCGGGCTGCACGATCCGGGCTTCGTGTACTTCGGCGCCTCGCTGCCGAAGGACGGCAAGCTCGATCCGGCGCGCGAGGCGCTGATCGCGACCGTCGAAGGCCTGAAGAGCGACCCGATCCGCGCCGAGGAAGTGGAGCGTGCGCGGACCGCGCTGCTGAACGATTTCGAGAAGACGCAGCTCGACACCGGCGCCTACGTGCGCGCGCTGTCGGAGTTCGCCGCGATCGGCGACTGGCGCCTGTTCTTCCTCTACCGCGAGCGGCTGAAGAAGGTCGCGCTGGCCGACGTGCAGCGCGTGGCCGAGCACTATCTCAAGCCGGCGAACCGCGTGCTCGGGACGTTCATCCCCACCGACGCGCCCGAGCGCGCGGACATCCCGCCTTCGCAGGAATGGCAGGCCGCGCTCGACGCGTTCAAGGGCGAGTCGCAGGGCGTGCGCCTGGGCGAAGCCTTCGATCCCTCGCCGAAGAACATCGAGTCGCGCGTCGTGCGCAAAAACCTCTCCAACGGCATCCAGGCCGCGCTGCTGCCGAAGACCACGCGCGGCGGCCGGGTCATCGCGACGCTGACGCTGCACTGGGGTGACGAGAAGACCCTCACCGACCGCGAGGTGGCGTGCAGCTTCGCCGGCGGCATGCTGATGCGCGGCACGCAGAAGAAGAGCCGCGCCGAGATCAAGGACGCGTTCGAGAAGCTCAACGCGAGCGTCTCGCTGGGCGGCGACGGCGCGAGCATCGAGGTGCGGCGCGAGAGCCTGCTGCCCACGCTGCGCCTGGTCGCCGAGGTGCTGCGCGAGCCGGCCTTCTCCGCCGCGGAGTTCGACGAGCTCAAGCGCTCGGCGCTCTCCGGCGCCGAGGCGCAGCGCACCGATCCTTCGGCGCAGGCGAGCCTGCAGCTCGCGCGCCATCTATCGCTCTACCCCAAGGGCCATCCGAACTACACGCCCGACGTCGAGGAGCGCATCGAGTGGCTGCGCGCGGCAACGCTCGAGGACGCGGTCGGCTGCTACCGCGGGCTGTTCGGCGCGACCGGAGCGGAATTCTCCGCGGTGGGAGAGTTCGATCCCGACGAGCTCGCGCGCGCGGTCGACGAGCTCTTCGGCGACTGGCGCACGCCCAGCCCGTTCGTGCGCGTGCCGTCGCGCTATTTCGACCGTCCCGCGACCGAGAAAGAGGTGGTCACGCCCGACAAGGCGAACGCGGTGCTGCGCGCCGGCATCAACCTCAGGCTGCGCGACGACAACGCGGACTTCCCCGCGCTGATACTCGCCAACTACCTGCTCGGCGGCTCCTCCACCGCGCGCCTGCCCGGGCGCGTGCGCGAGAAGGAAGGCCTCTCCTACAGCACGTTCAGCAGCTTCAACGCGAGCGCCTTCGACGAGGCCGGGAGCTTCCGCATCGGCGCCATCTTCGCGCCGCAGAACCGCAGCCGCGTCGAGCAGGCGATCCGCGAGGAGCTCGCCCGCGCGGCGCGCGACGGCTTCAGCGCCGAGGAGGTCAAGGCGGGCAAGCAGGCGCTGCTCGAGCAGCGGCGCATGGCGCGCACGCAGGACCGCGCGCTCGCCAACCGCCTGAGCTCGTATCTCTTCATGAAGCGCACCTTCGCCTGGGACGTCGACTTCGAGGCCAAGATCGCCGCGCTCACGCCGGCGCAGGTCAACGCCGCGCTCAGGCGCTACTTCGATCCCGCCAAGCTCTCGCTCGTCGCCGCCGGCGACTTCAAGCAGAAGTAGCCGCCCCGCTTCGCGCCGACTGCGGCCCGCCGTCCAGGGCGGCCGGCGCGCGCCTGGCCGCTTGACAGTGTGATTTCGTGGGAATACTATCCCAAGCAAATGGGAATATATTCCCAATATCAGGCCGGGCTGGATGAGGCCCTGGCTGCCGCGGCGCAGGCGGTGCTGCGGCCGCTGGTGCGCATCCTTCTGCGCAATGGCGTCGCCTACGGAGCATTCGCCGAGCTGGCGCGGCGCGTCTATGCGGAGGTGGCCGAGAGGCAATTCGCCTTACCCGGAAAAAAGCAGACCGTATCGCGCATCTCGGCGCTCACCGGGCTCACCCGCAAGGAGGTTACGCGCATCCAATCCGAGGAAAGGCCGGGTCATGCGGGCAGCGAGCGCTATAACCGCCCGGCGCGCGTGATCGGCGGCTGGGTGCGGGAAAAGCGCTATCACGACCGGCGTGGCCGCCCGGCGGAGCTGCCGATGGAGGGCGACGCGCGCAGCTTCGCCGCGCTGGTGCGCGAGTTCAGCGGCGACATTCCGCCGCGCGCCATGGCCGACGAGCTCGCCCGAGTCGGCGCAATCGAGATCCTGCCGGAAGGAAAGGTGCGGCTCCTCACCCGCGCCTACATCCCGCGCGGCGACGGGGTGGAGAAGCTCGGCATCCTCGGCGCCGACGTGGCCGACCTCATCCGCACGATCGATCACAACCTCACCTGCCCGCCCGGCGAAGCCCATTTCCAGCGCCGGGTGAGCTACGACAACATTCCCCAGGAGCTGCTTCCTCTTCTGACGAAGCAGCTCTCGCGCCGGGCCCAGTCCTGCCTCGAATCGATGGACCGGGTTCTCGCCGCCGCCGATCGCGACCGCAGCCCCGGCGTAAAGGGCACCGGCCGTGCGCGAACCGGCATCGGCATCTATTACTTCGAGGAGCGAGAGCGATGAGGCCTGAAATGCGCCGATCCTGTTTCGCACTCGGCCTGTGCATCGCGGCGCTCGCAATCGCGGGCTGCGCCAGCCGGCCGAACATCGACGGCGGCATCGTAGGCAGCGGCAATCGCGCCGACTGCGCCGCGCTGGCGAAGAAGGACGGCGCCGACGCACCAACCCCGGAAGAGTGCAGACCTTAGAGGAGGAAACGCAATGGCACGGCCACTGAAGATCATCTGCGCCATCGTCGCGCTGTGCGCGTCGGGATGCGCCACTTACACCACGCCCGGAGCGGGCGTGACGCTCGAGAGCCTGGCGAACACCGACGCGGACATCGCAGAGCGGCTGAAGCTGGAGCCCGCTGCTCGTTTTCCGGCACGCATGACCGTCGCGCGCGTGCAGGCTTCAGGCTACTCCTCGCGGAGCAACAGCTGCTACGGCAGCGGCCGCTATTGCGTCGTGACCGCGCGCGACATCGAGCCCGAGGCGACGTTCGAGCGCCTGTCCAGGATGCCGCAGCTCGCAGGGCTCGCCCTGATGAACCGCATGCTGCTTCCGGGAAAGCTGACCTCGGCGAAGGACCTGCGGCAGGCGGCGGCGACCCTGAAGACCGACCTGTTGCTGGTCTATTCTCTGGAGACCGAATTCAACATCGAGAACACGGACGTCGGCCCGCTTGCGATGATCTCGCTCGGATTTCTCCCGACCAAGAACGCGCGGGTAACGGCCACCGCCTCGGCCGTGGTGTTCGACGTGCGCACCGGTTTCGTCTACGGGGTGGCCGAAGCGAGCGCGCTGGAGGAACAGCGCGGGACCTTCTGGTCGAGCTCCGAAGCGCTCGACAGCGCACGCAAACAGGCCGAGTCCGCGGCTTTCCAGAAGCTCGCCGGCGAGATCGAGAAACTCTGGAGCGAGATTCTGCGCACGCATTCTCGCCGCGACACCGCATCCGCAGCCGCCGGAGCGTGACCCGCGCGCATCGGGTATGCTTTAGGAGATATGGCGAAAGGTCCGATCCTGCTGCTCGAGGATTCGGCCGACCTGCGCGTGCTGCTCGAGCGCCATCTCGCGCGGGCCGGCTACGAGGTGCTGACCGCGGAGGACGCGGTCGAGGCCGGCAAGCTGGTGGTGGAGCGCTCGCCCCAGCTCATCATCGCGGACATCCAGCTCCCCTACATGAGCGGCGACGAGTTCGTGGCGGCGCTGCGCGCCGATCCGGCGGTGCGCGACATCCCGGTCATCTTCCTCAGCGTCGACGCGCGGCTCGAGGCGCACGCGAAGCGCCTGGGCGCGGTCGCGTACTTCGACAAGAGCGTGAGCGCGCAACGCCTGATCGAGGTGGTGGACTTCTACACCGCCGACTAGCCGGCGGTGTAGCTCACTTCGAGGATCTCCAGCGGCTCCTCGCCCGAGGGCGCGCGCAGGATCACGGTATCGCCCTCGCGCGCCTTGAGGAGCGCTCGTGCGATCGGCGAAACCCACGACACGACGCCGCGTGCGGGGTCGACCTCGTCGAGCCCGAGGATGGTGACGCTGCGCTCGCCGGCAGCCGAGCGCACGCGCACGGTGGCGCCGAAGAACACCTGATCGGTGTCGCGCCCGGCGCTGTCCACGACTTCGGCGTTCTCCAGCCGCTTGATGAGGAAGCGCACGCGCCGATCGATCTCGCGCAGGCGCTTCTTGCCGTAGATGTAGTCGCCGTTCTCGGAGCGATCGCCGTTCGAGGCCGCCCACGCGACCGTCTTTACCACTTCGGGGCGCTCGACCTCGACTAGTTCACGCAGCTCGGATTTCAGCCGCGCGAAGCCGGCCGCGGATATGTAATTTTTGCCACCCGCGGGGATTTCCGGCGCCTCGAGCTCCTCTTCGGGCGCTTCGCTATCCTCTTTCGTGAAAGCCTTGGACATAGGACAACCGGACAATTCTATAAAATCCGCCAGGGAGGGAGCATGGCGGGTCGTTACCAAAAGCTCGATTTTCTCACGCGCCTGCGGATCCGCGAGCTGGTGCTCATGGGGCTCATAGCCCTCACCGCGCTGCTCGCCAACCTGCCGCAGGACTACGTCGAGCAGAGGCTCGGCGTAAGCTCGTCCGCCGTGGTCGCCGTGCTCGCGATCATGGTGATCATCGGCCTGTTCCTCTACCTCAAGTTCTTCTTCTTCGTCGCGGTGGTGCTGCTGATCGCGGGCGCCAACATGCCGGAGCAGATCGCCGACGGCCTGGGCGTGTCGAAAGTGCCGATCATCCTGGCGCTGGTCGCGCTGGTCGGCGTGGGCCTCGTCAACCACCTGGTGAAGCTGTTTCCGACCGGGCTCGAAATGCGGCCCCGCGAGAAGAGCCGCGAGGGCATCCGGGCGCTGTTCTACGCCATCGAGAAGGGCAACCTCGAATACGCCGAGAAGGTGCTGGCGATGAACTTCGACCCGAGCCTGCGCCACGACAACGGCTACACCCCGCTCGCCTACGCCGCGATGAAAGGCAGCGTGCCGATGATCGAGCTGCTGCTCGCGAACGGCGCCGACCCCGCGGTCGCGACGCACGAGGGCGACACCCCGGTAGAGCTCGCGCTGCGCTTCGGCCACACCGAAGTCGCCGAGCTGCTGCGCGACGCGCGCCGCGGCCGCACCGAGCGCGAGCAGGCGCTCGCGCAGAGCACGTACTGAGCACGTTTCACTTCCTGCCGGCGTACCACTAGATGTGGTGTCATCAGCGCACGGCAGGGCCG
>Ga0075436_100000394_pt1 | contig 28042 bp, 27 predicted proteins | sample RhiMethybrSRZTD5_FD_75303 | JGI IMG/M metagenome (GOLD analysis project Ga0075436, IMG submission 75303) | Populus rhizosphere microbial communities from Tennessee, USA - Rhizosphere MetaG P. TD hybrid SRZTD5 | ecosystem: Host-associated > Plants > Roots > Rhizosphere > Soil | place: USA...
GACCACTGGTGCGCGGCGTCGGGGAAGATCGGCAGGTTGAAGCGCATCAGTCCGTAAGTCCCCATCTTCAGAAGCACGCCGGCAAGGACAACTGATCCGGCGGTCGGCGCTTCGACGTGAGCGTCTGGCAGCCACGTATGAAAAGGAAAGAGCGGAACCTTGATCAGAAATGCAAGCGCGAACGCCCAGAACAACCAGCTCTGTGTTGTCGGATCCAAAACAAACGCGTGTGTCTTGACGTCGTTTGTGATCGTAGCAATGTCAAACGTATAGTTGCCAAGCGTCGCGTTGCCATGAATGTAGTAGAGCGCGATTATGCCCGCCAGCATAACGAGCGAGCCGACCACCGTGTAAATAACGAACTTCACTGCCGCATAAATTCGGCGTTCGCCTCCCCATACTCCGATCAAAAAGTACATCGGCACCAGCATAACTTCCCAAAACAGATAGAAGAGGAACATGTCCATCGCAACGAAAACGCCAAGCATTCCGGTTTCGAGCGCGAGCATTGAAACGAGAAACTCGCGAAGCCGCTTGTGGATAGAATTCCACGAGGAGATCAGCGCAAGAGGAACGAGAAAGGTCGTCAAAATGACGAGCCATAAACTCAAACCGTCGATCGCGACGTGATAGCGAACTCCAAAATTGAACGCGTTGATCCAAGGGACATTGGTTTCAAACTGAAGATCTGCTGCTTTGTTGAAGCCAAGCGGCAAGGCCAGCGAGATCACAAACGTTGCAACAGAGAAGAGAAGCGCGGTCCACTTCATCGCGCCTTCGTTTGGTTTGTCGCCTCGCCAAACGAGCAGCAACACGATCGCGCCCGCGAGCGGGAACAGCGTAACGATGGTAAGAAGATAGCTCGTCATAACATTCGTGAGCCGTTAGCGAATCACAAAGTAAGCGATTAGCAACAAAGCTCCGAAAACAAGAACAGCCACATAACTTCTTGCGAGTCCCGATTGCAGATACCGTAGACCGGTGCCGAGCAGGCTCGCGAGATGCCCGGCGCCATTCACTGCACCGTCGATGACGTGAACGTCGATGAACTTCCATAACACGTTGATTGAACCCTGCTTGATGGGTTGCACGAGCGCCGCGTCATAGACTTCGTCGACGTAGTATTTCTCTTCGAGCAACCGAGGCGGCTCCCAAAGCGGCTTGCGATTGAACCAAACCCAGCCAATCCCGATTCCAGCAAGAGCAAAGACGATCGAAACTCCGGTGAGTGTCCTTTCGAGAGCGTGCGCGTCGCCCGTTTCAGTCGCTTGTCGAGTTAGCACTCGCACGTCTGATTCCTCGTCGCGCGCTCGTTGAGCGCGAGCTGCTTCCTTGATCTTCATCACTTCCGAGCTGGCGATCGAAGGTTCAAGCAGCCGTTCAAAATAGTTCGGCAGCTTGCCTCCTGACAACCCTTCGGGCACTCCGAGATATCCGGCGAACACAGCTCCAGCGGCAAGCACGATCAGCGGTAAGACCATCGAACGAGGCGATTCACGCGGTGGCCCGGCGTGATGCTCGGCTGGCGTGGAATGCGCTTCCAGAACCGGTTCTGAGGCTTTGAATCTTTCAGCGCCCCAGAAAGTGAGCACCATCAGTCGAGTCATATATACAGCGGTTACCAGAGCTGTTATCGCGCCAACGAACCATAGAATCTTTGCCCACGAGTCCGGCAAACCTTCCGCTACGAATGAGCGATAGAGAATCTCATCCTTGCTGAAGAAGCCCGAGAGAAGCGGCACGCCTGAAATCGCCAGCCACCCGACTAGCATCGTCGCGTAGGTCAGAGGCATGTACTTTTTCAGCCCGCCCATTTTTCTCATGTCCTGCTCGTGATGCATTCCGACGATCACCGAACCGGAGCCAAGAAAAAGCAACGCTTTGAAGAACGCATGAGTGAACACGTGAAAGATTCCGGCGCCGAAGGCTCCCACACCGCAAGCCAAAAACATGTAGCCGAGCTGCGAGATCGTTGAATAAGCCAGCACCTTCTTGATGTCCCATTGCGCGAGGCCGATCGTCGCCGCGAACAGCGCTGTCGCGGCTCCTACAATTGCGATGATGAACATCGCGGTAGGCGCGTGAATGTAAATCGAACTGGCACGCGAAACCATATATACGCCTGCGGTGACCATCGTCGCCGCATGGATCAAGGCGCTGACCGGAGTCGGACCGGCCATCGCGTCAGGCAGCCAGACGTACAGCGGCAACTGAGCGCTTTTTCCGATCGCGCCGACAAATAGAAGCACCGCAATCGTCGTGATGCCGCCGGCGAAGATTGCTGATAATGCGAGCGGGTCGGCAGTCTGGGCCATCGCCCAGTTGAACGCGCCATGAATCCCTCGAGCTGGATCGTCAAAGTAGAAAATCGTTCCGGCTTTTGTGAACAGCAACATCACACCTAACGCGAATCCAAGATCGCCGATGCGGTTGACGATGAAAGCCTTCTTCGCGGCGTCGTTGGCAAAGTCTTTCTGAAAGTAGTAGCCGATCAATAGATATGAGCAGAGCCCGACGCCTTCCCAGCCTACGAACATCAAAAGGAAGTTGTCGGCAAGTACCAGCGTCAACATCGAGAACATGAAAATGTTCATATAAGCGAAGAATCGCCAGTAGCCCGTGTCGCCGCGCATGTAACCGGTCGCGAAAACGTGTATCCAAAACCCTACAAAGGTGATGAACAGAATGTAAATTGCCGAGAGTGAATCGAGCATCAGCGAGGCATCAGCGCGAAACGAGCCGACATTGATCCACGTAAACAGATACTCGTAATGCTTATCTCCTTGCTCGAGCGTTGAAGCATGGTTGAAGAATAAATAGAAGGCGAGAATCGATGAGACCGCGACGGTCGAGCAGGCGATCCAGCCGATCACGCGCTCGCTCATTCGCTTTCCGAACAATCCGAGGATTGCGGCGCCAATGAGCGGAGCTAGAATAATGGTTGCTAACGGATATTTCACGCGCGGGTTACCTTCACTTCTACAGCTTCATCGCATCGACGTCATCAACGTTGAGTGATTCGCGATTGCGGAAAATAGAAATGATTATTGCAAGTCCGACTGCGGCTTCAGCAGCGGCAACGGTCATCACGATGAAGACAAAGAGCTGTCCGCCTACATCACCGAAAAAACCTGAAAGCGCAACAAAGGTTAGATTAACTGCGTTGAGCATGAGCTCTATGCACAGAAATATCGTGATTGCGTTTCGCTTGATGAACACGCCCACAGCTCCGATCGTGAAGAGCAAAGCCGAGAGCGCTAAATACCATGACAGTGGAACCATTGCATTTCCTGCGAACGAGAATTGCAAATTGAGAATTGCAAATTGAAAAATGAAGAGGCAAGTCTATGTTCTTAGAATTTGCAATTTGCAATTCCCGCCTCTCGTCGTGTCAGTCTCCTTCTCGTCTTGCCAAAACCATCGCTCCGACGACCGCCATCAGAATCAACACCGAGGTAACTTCAAACGGAAGGAGGTAATCGCTAAACAATGCCGTGCCGATGCTCCAGGTTGTCCCGACTACCTGGTCCGGATCTCCGGAAGGAACGGGCAAGGTGAGTGGACGAATTTGGCGGAGCACGAAGAACATCTCCGCTATCAACACGCCAGCGAATGGAATCGCCAGCAAGCGCAATCCTTTTTGCTTCTCGACTTCCGGCTGAGTCTTGGGCACGTTCAATAGCATTATGGCGAATACAAACAACACCATGATCGCGCCGGCGTAGACTATGATCTGAATCGCTGCGATGAACTGCGCTCGCAAAGTTAAATAGAGCACCGACAAAGAGAGCAACGTTCCGATCAACGAGAGCGCGCTGTAAAGCGGGTTTCGTTGAATCAGGATATTTAGCGCGCTCGCAACAGCGATCGCCGCGACAACGATGAATAGAATTTTTTCCAGTTCACCCGTCATGTCAGGAAGAGAATCACAGTCGACGTAATGATTATGTTTACAATCGCGGCCGGAACCAGAACCTTCCACCCAAACCGCATAAGCTGATCGTATCGAAAGCGCGGCACGGTATAGCGAATCCACATCGCCAGGAAAATCAGCGCGAGCACTTTGATCACAAAGTAGACCGGCCCAAGAATCGGTAACCTGCCGACGAAGGGACCGTTCCATCCGCCGAAGAACAATGTCGTCGCAATCGACGACGCCGTGATGAGGTTCAGATACTCAGCCATTTGAAACATCACGAACTTCATCGATGAGTATTCTGTGTGATAACCGGCGACAAGCTCGGAGTCGGCTTCCGGTAGATCAAACGGCGTACGATTGGTCTCCGCAAGCGACGCAATATAGAAGATGATGAACACAAACATCAGCGGAAACCGAAAGATGTTCCAGCCCATGTGTCCAAACCAGACGCTCTGCTTGTTGACTATCTCGACCAAATCGAGCGAGCCGGAGTACAGGAGTATGCAAACGATCGAGAGTCCAAGCGCCAACTCGTAACTTATCATCTGCGCGCTCGACCGCAGACCGCCCATTAGCGAATACTTGTTGTTTGAAGACCAGCCTGCCAGCACGATTCCGTAAACTCCAACCGAAGTGAGCGCGAGCACGTACAACAGGCCGACGTTCATACGCGTGACGTGAAGCTCGATAGCGCGACCAAATAAGTGGATCTCGCTTCCGTAGGGAATCACGATGAATGTCATCAACGCGGGTATCAATGAGAAAGCGGGAGCGAAGATATAAAGCCAGCGATTAGCTTGAAGGGGAACGATGTCTTCCTTGAAGATCATCTTCAGACCATCCGCCGCCGGCTGAAGCAAGCCCCATAGACGGAAGCCAAACAGGCCAACGCGATTGGGTCCCACCCGCATCTGAATCCAGGCCATGACCTTTCGCTCCATCAGGGTGACGTAAGCGACCGCCGTCACCAGTATGAGAAGAATTACTATCGTCTTAATAACCCACTCGAGCAGGAGGTTGGTCATAGCGATTTTGGATTTTGGACTCTAGATTTCGGATTAGGATCCCGGAGGCCGGCGGCGCACCCGTAACGATAAAATCTGAAATCCAAAATCAGACTAGCGGTTCCACTCAAGTATTCCTTTGCGCCACACGTACACGAGGCCCACGAACAAGACCACCATGAAGAGCATCATTTCGCCGTAGAAGATGTATTTCAAATGCCGGTACGCATCGGACTCGAGCACTCCTCGAAAGACTACGGCCCATGGCACTAGAAACACGGCTTCGATGTCGAACAGAAGGAAAGCCATAGCTACAAGATAGAACTTGACTGAATGGCGCTCGCGCGCGGTTCCGACCGGTTCGACGCCGCACTCGTACGGCATCAGCTTTTCCTTGGTCGGGTGTCCTTTCGACGCAACTCGCGAAAGAATGATGATGACTGCTGCCATTCCGATTGCGAGAATGAAGATCAGGAGAACGGGAATGTAGTTGCGCATCTTTAGGCCCGGGTGTTCATCTCAGCGGGTTACAGATGGTGCTTGTAAAACAGTCGCGAAATTGCCTTTGGCAATGACTAGGCATCTTATCGCCCGCCGAATTTCAGTGTCAAGCAATGAAGCTCCGAACACCCAGAACAAAACATCTTGCGAGCACCGCGCCGACAAAGAAAAGTATTGTTGCTCGAAAGAGCTTCGACTAACATCGTGGCAACATCGAGCTTGAGAGTGTCAACCGGATCAGTTGAGAGCTAGAGTGGAAAAATGACGTGCGAGTACTGTAAGAGCGCGATTGCGAACGGTCAAATACGGTGCGACAGCTGCGGAGCTCCGATTTCAGACGAAGCCGGGGCGGCGACTGACTTTCGTCTTTGCCCGATGTGTCATCGCAAGCTGCTGGCGCTCGGTAGTCCCGCTTGCAACTATTGCGGAAGACGGCTTCCAGAGGAGTACATCAGGGCTCGAGGAAACGATCTTAAGCGAGTGACGCAATTGGAAGGGGATGAGAGCGTCAAAGACGCTCACACTAAGATCGATTTGTTCTTCTCTGAATCCAACCAACGTTATCGGGGAGGCTCGTCGGCGCTCGGCCTTTTCGACATCACAAGTTTGTTCGACTTATTCAGCCAGCGGTGAATGCACAAAGGCATCGCTTCGGCAAGAAATTTCTTTGATGGATCTGAATCAAGGTTGGCTCTGTCCGGCGTAACGTAGCGGGTCAACAGCCTGATCGTTTTCTCGAATCTCGTAGTGCACGTGCGGGCCCGTTGAACGTCCCGTGCTGCCAACGTTTCCGATCTGATCGCCGCGCTTGACTCGCTGACCAGGTTCGACCGAGATTCGCGACAGGTGCCCGTAACGAGAGGTGATTCCGTTGCTGTGATAGACGGTGACGAGATTGCCGTAGCCCGCGTGTGGAGAGGCGTAGATCACTAACCCGTCGGCGGTCGCGGTGACAGGCGTTCCAAAATCGACAGCGATATCGAGTCCTTCGTGGACCTCTCGCCCTTCACCGTTGAAAGGATTGCGCCGCATTCCGAATCCGTCGGTGACGTACCCATTGACCGGGAGACCTCGTGGAATCGAAGCCAGGCGAAGGACGTTTGAATGAATGCGATCGTTTATGTGTCTGACTTCGCGCTCGAGATGGTCTGCAGCTTTATCAAGCGCGACAACGGTCTCAGGTCCGCCGATTCCGACCAATTCATCGGTCTCGGGTGAATGCTCCATTTTGGCTTTGCGAGCTAGTTCTTTGGACATATCTTCGACGTAGTCGATTTGTCCTTTCAATTTCGCGTATGAGTTCTGGTAGACATCGTTGGTCTGTTTGAGGGTTTCATTTTCGGCCTTCACGGAAAGGTATCTCAAGTTCAGCGCCTCGTGCTGACCAAGCCTGAAGATGCCATATATGACTAATAAAACGGCAACAGCGAACACGCCAAGGCCTGCGCGAAGAATGTTGCGGTGAATGCTAAGCTGTCTGACTTTTGATGTGCGACTCGGGGAAATTAAGACTGTATAAACCCGATTATCCTTCGCCATTCATCGCTCCTTAGAAACCTTACCTATGGCTTATGATGCCGTTGCCATACTTCCTTCAGCTTCACGGCTTTCTTGAGTGAGGGGTCATTCCGCTCAATTGGAAGGCGGAGAGTATCACACGACAAACAGGTTGGCAACAGAACCGAGGCGCGTCTGGGCGATTTAAGAAATTCGCAACAATTGAGCAGAATTGAGGTGCTGTCCGATTGAATGCTGACGATTTGCGAGGCGGAGGTGCGAGAGAAGAGGGCAGAAGCGAACAGCGCGCATCGTCAACGTCCGCTTCTGCGCCTCGACTACTTTATCTTCTCGACTACACGGCGCGGCACGCTAAGTCTGTGGGGCGCTGCGTGGTGCTATCAGCTTATAGACGAGCCACGCCGCAAGCACCAGGAATCCCAGAACAATGGCGATCCAAAGAAGTTTGAACGCGAAGCCGATCAAAAATAACAGAATGCTGACCAGTTTGATGGCTATAACGAAAGCCACCAGTCCAAGTACGAACCTTAGAAAACCCATAACTCACCTCCTGTCGAACTTGTACGACCACCGATGCGCTTCAATTAGCCAATGCGGTAGTCTGAGTCTGACGAGCTGCGCCCGCCTGAATGATTATGTTCTTGAAAGAAGTCCTCAACTTGATTATCGGGCCGTTGGACCCGAGCGAGGCGACTAGAGCATTTCGCGTAACCTGATCGAGCTGGCTGAACCCGATCGGCTGAATCTGACCGTTCTCGGTTTCGGCGTCCAGTTGGAACCGGCTCGATTGCGGCAGCACAAGCTTGATCAGGCCATGATTGTTTTTAACTTCGATGTCGCCTGCCGGTTCCATCGCCGCAATCAGGGTGACATCGCGATAACTCGTCTCGGCTCGAACACTCTCGTAAAAATTCTTGACGGTGATCTCGCCGTGCGAGGTCTCAATGGATACGGCTCCCCGAATATCATCAGCGTTTACGGAGCTCTGCTCTGCCTGAACATCGAGGTCGCCGGTGATTGAACCAAACTGAAGATCACTGTTTGAGGAGGACACTCTCAAGTCGCCGTCGATGTCCCTGGCGCGAACATCGGAATTCGGCGCGTCGATGGTCAGCTCCGCCGCGTGTGACACGTCCACGCTGGCGTGCTGAGTCTTTAGCTCTGATCTCTGATTGAGACCCGCGGCGACAATCCTCGAGAACGGCGCATCAACATGAACCGGACCAGTGATGTCGCGCAACTCGACAGACCCGTGGCTTGCAGTCAGCACAAGCGCTCCGGCAATGTTCGAGAGTCGCGCTCGCCTTGCGCCGTTGACTGTCACGTCACCGTCGACCTTTGACACGCTGGCGTCGGAATAAGTAAGCGCGAGATTCACATCACCTCGAATGCCGGATATGTCAGCCTGACCGTAGCTCGCTTTGGCGATGAGCCCGCCTTGCACTCCGGTTGCGATAATTGATCCATAGCTATCGATCACGGTGACAATCGCTGACGAGGGCACCTCAATTTGAACATCCGTAGTGAACTGCTCAGCAAGCTGGTCGCGGTTTGTGGTGACGGAAACGTTGTCGCTTGTCTGATTCACCACAAGATGAATGCGATCGGCAATCTTGCGAGCTTCCGTCTCGCTCCAACCGCGAACTCCTTTTACGAGTGTCGCTCGCACGGCTGAACTGCCGCCGGTTATTCGAACGCTGCCGTAGCTGTTATTGATGACAACCTTAACGTCGGGACGAATGTCAGTGGCCACTACGGTTGGGTCGGTGAAGGCATATGCGTCTCCGACTACCGAGTCGCGCAGACCGCTTAGAAAGCCCGGCAGCTTGAGGGCAGAAAGTAATGAAGGTTTGTTCGCTGCTCGGTTCGCAAATACTCCTGTCACCACAATCAACAAAATCACTGCGATGCTAAGGGGCGTGAAAATTCGAGGGGCCGGTCCTTCAGTGTGACGATGCGAATAAATACGAATTAGTTCGACGCCGGCGAATACAAACAACAGAAGCACCCAATACCGTCCATATACCTGCAGCGCGTTTAGGCCCGGTTCGAATCGCGCGGCGAGGAAGAGTACGCCGACAATTATCAGGAGCATTCCGCCGAGCGGCGATCGAGGCTTGCGCTCAACCGCAAAGCCCATCACTCGGACAACGCCGGCGCAAATCAAGAACACCGGCCATAGAGCGATCAGCCAACCTGCCGCTCCCGATCTGGCTGGAGCGAGAACCAGGACGAGGCCGACACCTAGCAGCAGAATTCCCAGCAGCAGGGTTCCCCGTCTGTGTTTGCGTTCAGTAGTCAACTCGCTCTACCTTCGGCCGGCCGAGTAAGACCGCTTGCTCGCGTCCGATGATTGTCGACTGAATCTGTCGGGAACCAGCGGATAAGGCGCTGATGGATGTTCGTCGTAGCTTTCTTCTCTCGACCTCTTGAAGTAGCGGGTCAGAAGATAGCCTCCAAAGATAATTAATGCGACGGGAAAAAGTTTGGTGAACGCTATGAACGCAAGTGGCCGCGCGAGTTGGATAACCAGCAGGAGCCCCGCGGTTATCAACACGATGCCAATGACCGGAGCGCGATTGATCAAGGAGCGTTTGAAGCGAAGCTCGTCGGCTGCAGGGCTCTCTCCCTGATCGATCAGTCGCGCAGTGCGATAAGCGTCCACGATCGAGTACAGATAAAAGGCGAGACCGGAAAGGACAAAAAACCCGGGGGCAATCCGAAGAGCCGTGAGCTGGAACAATCCGACAATAGTTACAAAATGAACGACTCCCTTAATGTTCTGACGATTGTAAACTGCACCCATTCCCGGTAATAGAGCGAAAAGAGCTGACAACCTGGCTTTCCCTTTGTTTCTGCCGCGATAGTAGTTTCGCGACAGTCCTTCAACTCCCAACACGATGCAGTCCTGACAATACGCGAAGCCCTTGATCCGGTGGTCGCACGCCGAACATAACGGACGCGCGCAGCTCGAACACTGAGCCCGCGCAGTAGTTGATGTGTGATATGAACAATACATCATCAAATCTTCATTCCATTTAATTGAGATTTTGTCCCATCGCTTTGAACGTTTTTCTTCTGACGGCGGTTCGAGAAAATCACTTTGTTTGGGGAAGAGTTAATTCTTTTCATTCGATTGCGCTCGTTTGTTTGAATTACGTTCTCGCGGCTGAATTTCATCGTGCGCTGGGTCGGACGGGGCATCTCCTCCAAGCGTATTCCAGAACTCGCCAATCCCGAACCCTACACTTTCCAAACGCGCGACAATCTTGTCTGTTTGCGCGTAAACATCCGTGCCGCGGCTGTAGACCTCGGATGCCTTCACGTGCGCCTGGCGATAGACTCCTGCGAAAGTTCGATCGTCTGAGAACCCGAACAGCAAAAAGGCAAAAGCCGCAAGCGTAAGCGCCGCCGAAGTCGCGAACGTCCATCGAGCGGTTTGTGTCGCGCGCGGAACAAGGTGCTCGGCCACACCGACCAACCAATCTCGCGCGAGCCGCGCCACACTGCGCCGTCCTTGGGGCATAACTGAAATCGCGCGCACGATCAGTGATTCAGGGACCTCTATCTCTTCAAAGGTGTGAACGGAATGGCAGGCCGCTACTGCGTAAACCACATCGGTCAACAGAGCTGAGCAGTCGTCACACGCGTCGGCGTGCTCTTCGAACTGATGATAAGTAGAAGCGGGCACGAAGCCATCGAGAAATTCGGTGATCAAATCCTGAAAGCTGCCGCAGTCGAAATGTAACCGATCCACGGAAATGGCTACCAGAGCCATTTCCAGGGCGCCTGGTGTCTCCAGATCATCGTGTTGCTTGCAGATCTGAAGGGCGGCTTTCACTTCATCCATCAACGAACGGCAGGATCTGCACTGGAGGGCGTGGCGACGAAACAAGTTGCTTTCGTCGACGGCGAGTGCGCCGTCGAAGTAATCGCTAAGCCTTTCCTCGAATCTTCCGCAATCCATAACTGCTCTCAATCAAGGGCCAACTGGTGCGCGAGTGAATGTCGCGCAAGAGGAAGCTTCCTTGCAGCTCTGCATCTCTCTATCTGTTCGCGCGGTGCGAAGACAGCCATTGAGCGCAGATCGTGAGCCTCTGACTTCGGGCCACCGATCGCTGACCGTCCTAGTCAGGGTTTACCTTCATTCTGCGTAACACCTTGGCCAATTCGATCCGGCCGCGGTTAATGCGACTCTTTACCGTGCCTTCCGGTATTCTGAGAAGATCCACTATCTCCTGATATGTCAGTTCCTCGATGTCCCTCAGAATCACGCATTCTCGTAAATCCGGTGAGAGTTTGTTAATCGCCGCGAGCACTTGCAGTCTCCGTTCGCGACGTTCAAGGGCTCGCTGAGGATTATCGCCGGCGGATGGGAGACGGTACTCATGATTGGCAAGATCATCGCCGGAGTCGGTCGGCGTTCGCTGTCGTTTGCGATAATCATCGATAACCAGATTCCTTGCGAGCCTCATCAGCCAGTTCGACAAATCGCCAAGCGATGCGTCGTACTGATTCAAGGAACGATAAACGCGAATGAAGACTTCCTGGGTCAGATCCTCTGCCGCGCTGTGACTCGAAGTAAACCGATAGGCCAGGTTATATATGCGTCTCGAGTACTGGCGCACAATCTCCGCCCAGGCTTGCTGGTCACGTTGCACACAACGCTGAACCAATTCAGCATCGGTCGATGTCAAAGCGAGTTGTGCTCCCACCCTGTCGCCTTCTCGCAAGCTACTCGTCTTGCTTCTCGATGTTATGTGAAGTCTTCCAAACTCGCTAAACGAGACGGTGACTAAAAATGTTTCAACCCCGGGCAGCCGCTCCGCCTCAGACTGTGTGTGCCGTGCGAAGGCTCCATATTTTGTGCTAGAATCTCCGCTCGCTACAGTCGGTAGCGCCTGACATCAGTTGAAAGAAACCGCGCAGCGCAAGTTCTGCGCTCAATTTCGAAACAAAGTATAGCAGAGTACATCGGAGCACTGTGAGTGGGAGAGTCAAAACGATTCTAAGCCTTCTGGTCGGCGCCTTGTTCGTCTATTGGTTCGTTCACAAACTCAATTGGCGGGACGTGTGGTTCGAAGTGCGCGACGCTAACTTCGGCCAGCTTGCTCTCGCGCTTGCTCTGCTGGTTGGGACCTACGTTGTTCGCACGCTGAGGTGGCGAAGATTGCTGGAACCGATGGCGCGGCCTCCGCTCAGTGCGCTGTTTCGAGCGACCATGATTGGCTTCACGGCGTTGTTCCTGGTGGGCCGAGCTGCGGAGATGATCGTGCGGCCGGCGGCGCTTTCGGTTAAGGAACACGTGCATCCTTCGGCGAGCTACGCGACCGTAATGATCGAACGAGTGTTCGATATGGTTATGGTCGTAGTGTTCTTCGCAGTGAATCTGATCTTCTTTGAGTACATCGCGCGCGATGCCGACGCGATGCGCCTGTTTGGATGGATCAAGATTACCGGGGCCGTGCTTTTGTTGATTGCTGCTGCAGGAATCTACGGGCTGTCGACTTTCAGGCGACGACGAGGCGGCGCGCTAGCTTATCTGGAAACGAAGTTATCGCGGTTTCCTCGAAGCGTTAGGGACGCATTGATTAGTTTGCTTGGACACATTTCCGAAGGGCTTGCGGTCTTGCACGATGCGCGAAGTCTGACCATTACCGTTTCCTACACAGTGCTGTTGTGGTTAATGGTGGCGCTTGCTCATCTGCTTGTCGTGCGCGCGTTCGGTATTCCGTATGCCGACGTACCGTTCACGGGCGCAGTCTTTGTTATGGGGCTTTCGATGCTGGGATCGGTGGTGCCGACGCCCGGGGGGGCTACCGGGCCGTTTCACACAGCGACCGCCGCAGCTTTGGCTTTTCTCGGAGTCCAGCAGAACAAAGCCGCGTCGATCGCGATAGTCCTGCACGTTGTCATATTCGCTCCAGCAACTGTATTCGGAATGTACTATCTGGCGAAAGAAGGTCTATCCATCGGACGGCTGCGCCGCATCGGTGAACGGAAAGTTTCCGAAGTTGAAACCAATGAACTGGTTCAGCAGGAAAACAAAGAAGCAATGGCGGCACGAGGCTGAGCCACCAATCTAGAGAGACAGTTATGAAATGTCCTTTTTGTGCGCACCTTGAAGATCGAGTCGTCGATTCGCGCGAGAGTCGTGAAGGCGACGTGATACGCCGTCGGCGTGAGTGCCTGAAATGCGAGCGCCGCTTCACCAGCTACGAGCGCATCGACGAGATTCCTTACATGGTTGTGAAGAAGGACGGCACTCGCGCACCTTTTGAGCGCGAGAAGGTGCAGACGGGAATACTGAAGGCGTGCGAGAAACGGCCTATTCCTACGGCCAAGATCGAGGCACTTGTAAATCAGGTTGAGAAGTACGTTCAGGAGTCGCGGGAGCGCGAACGCTCAACCGAAAAAATAGGCGAGCTGATTATGAGAAGGCTCAAAGAACTGGACAAAGTGGCATACGTTCGATTTGCGTCGGTCTATCTTGATTTCAAAGACGTGTCTGAATTCATGAGCGAGCTTCGTTCGTTGGTCCGCACGGGCCGCGTCAAATAACAATTGCGGTTTGTGAGATGATTGACACTGGTTTTTGGGCGCAAGCTCTCCCCACTGCCGTCGGCGCCGTCATTTTCAGACAGTTGCTCGTATCACTCGAACAAATTGTCGGGGAGAAGATGTGCGCTCTCCGTCGGAAGGAGTGAGCCGACTCAAATTGACGATTGTTACGTCGCAGAAGACAATAGCAGTGCCTATTAAGGAGTCAAATCAATGAGCTTAGCGGAAATCCAGTATGTTTCAGATGAAAGCGGTAACACCGTCGCAGCCATAGTCCCAATAGAATTGTGGCGCGAGATCGAGTCTGAAAGAGAAACGGCATATCTGCTCAAGAGCGATAATATGAAGCGTCGGCTCGTTGAAGCTAAGAACCGGCAAGAAGGGATCAGCCTTGACGAAGCCTGTGAGAGGCTTGGAATTTGATTCCGCTGCTTTTGAAGACTGGCTTGGTGGGTAGAGCAAGTTCGTAATAAGGCCCTGCGCATAGCTTGTAGATATCATTACTAGTATCCTTTCAGTTCTATGTCCTCATTAATCGAACCAGAAGAGATTCAAATCGAACAAACCGACGAGCAACTGAAGTTGCCCGATTCGCTGCCCGTCTTGCCGCTTCGAGACATCGTCATCTTTCCTTATATGATCGTGCCGCTCTTCGTTCAGCGCGAGCGCTCGATTCGCGCAGTAGAGCACGCGCTAGCCGAGAATCGGATGATCATGTTGGTCGCCCAGCGCGACCTTGAGAAAGAAGAACCGATCGGCGGAGATCTCTACAACTACGGCACTGCTGCTTCGATCATGCGGATGCTGAAGATGCCCGACGGCCGAATCCGAATTCTCGTGCAGGGACTTGCGCGGGCAAGCGTCACTCGCTTCGATGAAAACCTTCCGCATCTTCTTGCTCACATTCTTCCGCTGTCGGATAGTGAGCCCGACGCCGACGAGCTCGAGATGGAAGCTCTCATTCGAAACGTGCGAGCGTCGCTCGAGCGCGCAATCACTCTCGGGAAAAACATCTCGGGTGAGGTTATGGCTATCGTCGCGAATCTCGAAGACCCGGGGCGCCTCGCCGATGTAGCTGCCTCGAACCTTGAGCTGAAAGTCGTTGATGCACAAAGCGTGCTCGAGAAGCTTAACCCAGCCGAGCGTCTTCATCGCGTGAACGAGTTGCTTGTGAGAGAGATCAATGTGTTGATGGTTCAACAGGAAATCAACACTCAGGCCAAGGGCGAGATCGATCGCAGCCAACGAGAGTTCTACTTGCGTCAACAACTGAAGGCGATTCAATCAGAGCTGGGGGAAGGGAACGAGCTTGGTGAAGAAATAGCTCAGTATCGAGAAAAGATGCTTCAATCGAACCTTCCCGATACAGTCGAAGAAGAGGTCGACCGCCAGATCAAGAAGCTCGAGCGAATGCATCCCGATGCGGCCGAAGCCGCAACGCTGCGGAACTATCTTGACGTGATGGTTGCCTTGCCATGGTCGAAATCGTCTGAGGAGAACCTCGATCTCAAGCGCGCTCAAACCATCCTTGATGAAGATCATTACGGCCTCGAGAAGGTCAAGGAGCGAATCATTGAAACGCTCGCTGTGCGAAAGCTGAAAGACAAAGTCAAAGGCCAGATACTTTGTCTTGTGGGGCCGCCCGGCGTTGGAAAAACGAGTCTAGGCCGGTCGGTCGCTCGCGCGTTGAACCGCAAGTTTCAGCGCTTGAGCCTGGGCGGCTTACACGATGAAGCCGAGATTCGCGGTCACCGCAGAACCTACATCGGCGCGATGCCGGGCCGAATCGTCCAGTCCATCCAGCAGGCAGGCACGAATAATCCGCTGATAATGCTCGACGAGATCGACAAAGTGGGCGCCGACTTCAGAGGCGATCCTTCATCGGCGCTTCTCGAAGTGCTTGACCCTGAGCAAAACTTTTCCTTCCGCGACAATTATCTCGGAGTGCCCTTCGATCTTTCGAACGTAATGTTTATGACAACGGCGAATATGCTCGACACCGTGCACGCGGCGTTGCGAGACCGGATGGAAGTCATAAGACTCGCGGGGTACACCGAAGAAGAGAAGGTCGAGATCGCTCGACGCCACATCATTCCGAAACAGATGGACGCTCACGGAATAACTCCTCGTCATCTTACGATCAGCCGTTCCGCGTTGAGGGGCATCATTCTTCAATACACCCACGAGTCCGGGTTGCGTCAATTCGAGCGTGAGATCGCCAGCGTCTGCCGCAAGGTCGCGCGCCGCGTCGCTGATGGAAGCGAGTCGATGGTTCGCGTTACGGTCAATAATCTTCACGAGTTCCTCGGCGTGCCTCACGTTTATCCCGATGAGGTGCTCAAGAAAGATCAGGTTGGCGTAGCGACTGGGCTCGCGTGGACTCCTGCAGGCGGCGATGTTCTTTTTATCGAAGCGTTGCTTACAGCAGGGAAGGGAACGCTCGTACTGACGGGCCAGTTGGGTGATGTGATGAAAGAATCGGCGCAGGCGGCTTTGTCGTGGGCGAAGTCGCGCGCTGAAGAATTGGACATCGACCCGGAAAAGTTCGGAAAGTATGACATTCACATTCACGTTCCCGAAGGAGCGATTCCTAAGGACGGCCCTTCGGCGGGCGTGACGCTGGCTGCTGCGATGGCTTCCGCTCTATCGGGAAAGGCCGTCAGGCGATCGGTCGCGATGACCGGCGAGATTACCCTTCGCGGAAATGTTCTGCCGGTCGGCGGGATAAAGGAAAAGGTTCTCGCCGCGCGCCGCGCACGTGTGACAACAATCGTGCTCCCTCAACAAAATCGCCGCGACCTTGAGGAGGTGCCCAAAGAACTACAGAAGGAAATCAACTTCGTGTTTGTAGAATCTGTTCGCCAGGCGTTGAAGGCAGCGTTGATGTGATCCAGATTCGAGTTCTAAGACAAGAAAATCCGGTCTCGGCTAATTGTTTCAAATTTGTTGCAGGACTGCTCTTCTTATTGACTTGTCAGAAATTAGCGTGATATAAAAGCCCCACTCGGCAGGAGTGTAAAGCCAGGATGGTTGAGACAGCGGCTCTCGGCCCTAGCAGCTGAAGTGATTCAGCAGAAGAACGAGCCGCGACTTCACCTACATTTCGAGAACGGGAAGGTAAAAACTCAAAGATGAGGCTAGCAAGAGAAGCGAGTCGTGTTTTAGTTGCCCTATTGCTTTCAACATTGCTCATCGGCGCCGTTGGACCAATCAAAGCCCTTGGTCAATCACAGCAAGCGGCTTCATCTCAAACCACGCAAGCCGTAATCGATCGCGCAGAGGAGAGTTTCCGGCGAGGTGAAGAGGCTTCGGCGAAAGGTTTATCGGACATTGCTCGAAAGATGTTCGACAGTGCGCTCGATGTCGTTCTTCAATCGGGAATCGATCTCAAGACGGACGCAAAGCTCTCCGCATATTATCAGGACCTCCTGAATAGAATTCACAAGCACGAGTCCCAGGCTGGCGATATTCACGAAGCAGCGGAACATCCTGAAGTGGCAGAGCCTTCGGTTCTTGACGAAGTATCTGCGATAAAGGAAGACGAACTCGCTACGGTCACTCCTGACGGGGTGAAGATATACGGCCATTACGATTTCGATTTTTCAGTGGCGCCGCCAGTCTTTCAGTTCATCAACTTTTTCGTTTCAGGCCGCGGGCATTCGACGATGGAAGTGGGACTCCAGCGTTCAGGGCGTTATCGTCAGATGGTAGAGAAGATTTTCAAAGAAGAACACGTGCCATCCGATTTGATCTGGCTTGCTCAAGCGGAGTCGGTTTGGAAGCCAAACGCTCTTTCGCGGGCAGCCGCGAAGGGAATCTGGCAATTTATTCCGTCGACCGGCACTCGCTATGGCCTTGCACAGACAACCTGGGTAGACGATCGCTCTCAGCCGGAGAAGTCGACACGCGCGGCTGCAAGATACTTGCATTGGCTGCACGATCACTTCGCTGGAGATTGGCTGCTTGCGATGGCCGCATACAACTCCGGCGAGAATCGCGTCGACGGCGCGGTGGCAAGATGCGGCTACGCGGATTTCTGGGAATTGTACAAGCGCGGGCTTCTGCCGCAAGAGACTCGCAATTATGTGCCCTGCATTCTATCCATAATCATCATCAGCAAAAATCAAAAACGCTACGGATTTAGTGTTAAGGCGGACCCGTCGCTCAATTTTGACACCTTTGAGCTTCCAGGGCAGACCGATCTGAAAGTCGTCGCCGATCTGATGGGTGTTCCGTATGAAACAGTTCAGGACCTGAACGCCGAATTGCGACGCGGCACATCGCCTGTTGGCCAGGCGTACACCATCAGAGTTCCAAAGGGAATGAAGAAGCAGTTCGAGGTTGCTTACGCCAACCTCCCCGAAGATCAGCGAGTGCGAAAGATTACAGTGCCGGCTGAAGAAGTAGCCGAACGGTATCGCAGCGCCTATCGCGTTCAGGTTGCTTCATATCAGGTGAGACGGGGAGATACTCTCGCTTCCGTCGCGCGACGTTCAGGTGTGTCAGTGAAGGAGTTAGCTCGATTGAATCGAATGTCGACACGCGGAGAGCTTCGAAAGGGACAGACTGTTAAAATCCCAAAGACGCTTCGCGCTTCACGAGGACGGCACGGTCACATCTCTCGCTATCGAGAAGTGCCTGCCGTTCAGTCGCGCCATCGAGGGGGTTCACGAACTCACGCTTCGGCAAAGCATTCTTCGCGGCATCACCGCCGCTAGCGCATATCTAACCTTTACCGCGCAGATAATCGTCAGTGCCCTGAATCCAATCTGCCCTTATCGGCGAGAACACGTCCATCTCATCCGTGTCCTCGAGCGCTTCAGCGCTGTGGTTTGCGAATGCCGGGATGAGCAGGGTTTCGCCTCCGCGAACAGTCACTTCGCTGCCATCGATCTGAAACTTCAATGCGCCGGTAAACACTGTAGTAAATTGCTCGCTCTCGTGATTGTGAGTTGGAACGGAGCAGCCCTTCTTCAGGAGGATTCTGGCCATCGTGATTTTCTCACCGGATATGAAGCGGCGGCTGAGGAGTTCGGTGAGGTGCTCTTGCGGCATCGCTTCCCAATTGTAGAGCTTCATTGTGACCCTCCGTTTATTCACGATCTGATTTGCCAGTTGCGCCGGTGATTATGAAACACCAGTGCGGCATTACGAAAGCACAATCTCGCCCTGGCCTGAGATCACGACGTCTCCTCCGACGCGAACCCCTGTCACTTCATTCGTAATTGGATCCACGGAGACATCAATGTACAAGAGGCTTGGCCGTTTCATCTCGTACCCTTGTTCGCTTACGATTCTCGTTGTTGATTCGACTTCAACCAGTTTGTGTCGCACCAGATAAAAACCGAGAGGGCCATTGGCTGATCCGGTCGCGGCATCTTCGCCGACACCAGCGGCCGGAGCGAATACTCGACAGTGAACGTTGCCGGCTGCAGAGACAGTGTGGCGAGTGAAGACCAAAACAGTCGACGCGCCTACTTCACGACTGATCTGTTCGAGCGCGCCGCTCTCAACTCTAATTCCCTCAATCGCTGCCGGCGAGTCAACCGGTACTATCATCACCGCGATGCCGTTGAAGATCGTTTCTACCGGCAGCCCCGTATCTTTGATGTGAGCGGCGTCAAGTGACAATGCCCTGGCGAGCAAACTGGTGTTTGAGTACTCGCCACGAACCGTTGGGAGCGGTTGCGTCATGGTAGTGCGGCCCGGCCTTCCATTCTTTACTGCGACTTCGACTTCAATTGGACCGACACCGGTTTCGAGAGTAAGCCTGGTCAAAGGGCTGTCGGGCGCTTTCAGCTTCTCAGAGACAATCACGAATGCCGATCCGACCAGGGGGTGGCCTGCGAATGGCAGTTCCTGGCCGGGAGTGAATATCCTTACTCGAAAATCACCGCCTCGCTCCGGCGGCAATAGGAAGGTCGTTTCCGAATAGTTCATTTCTCGCGCGATGTTTTGCATAGTAGCCGAGTCAAGTTCTGAACCGTCCGTAAAAACCGCAAGCTGATTGCCCCCGAACTGCTTCTCAGTAAAAACATCCGCGATGACAAAGTGTTTGTTGGTCACGATAGCCTCCGCTTGAGAACCGAACCGATTCGCTTGATGCCTTCTTCGATCATTTCAGGCTTCTGATTCGAAAAGTTCAGCCGCATGAAATTCAGCTTAGGCTCGCAAGCGAAGAAAGATGTTCCCGGAACAAAGGCGACACCTTCAGCCAGGGATTCGGCAAACAAGTTCTCGGCGTTGAGACGCTCGGGCAACTCGACCCAGAGGAAGAGGCCGCCTTCGGGCGTGGTCCATCGGGCTTCGGAGGGGAAGTGCCGCTTCATCGCCGCAAGCATCATCTGACAGCGCTCACCATAGACAGTGCACAAGCGCCGAACGTGGTCGTCATACTCAAAGAACTTCAGCAGTCGCGCAGCGGCGTGTTGCTCGACCGAGCTTGTGTGAAGATCGGCGGCCTGCTTCGCAATCACGATGTTCTGGAAGATTTCTTCGGACGCCGTGAGCCACCCAAGTCGCATGCCCGGGCTGAGAGTCTTTGAGAAAGTGCTCAAGTGGATGACCAGGCCGTCCCGATCAAAGGCCGCGAGCGGTTGCGCGCGCTCTCCGGAGTACCTCAGTTCGCTGTAGGGATTGTCTTCAAGGATCGGTATGCGATGGCGCGCGGAGATTTCAATCAGCTTTTCTCGACGCGCCCATGACAACGTAGTGCCCTTCGGATTCGAAAATTCAGTAACAATGTAGATCAGTTTTGGGCGAGAACGTTTGAGCGCATCTTCCAGTTGATCGACGCGCATTCCTTCGTCATCGCTGTCGATTCGAACGAAGGTGGCTTCGTGGCCGCTGAAGACCTGAAGCGCAGCAAGGTAACACGGATTCTCGATGACCACGGCATCGCCGCGCTCGAGGAAAATCTTTCCGACCAGGTCTATCCCCTGTTGAGAACCGCTTGTGATCAGAACCCGATCCGCAATTGCGTCGATGCCCTTGTTCTGCATCCGCGCGGCGATCCATTCGCGGAGCGGCCGCCACCCTTCTGTCGCGCTGTATTGCAGGGCGGCCGGACCTTCGTAGTCGAATGCCTCCTGAAACGCGCGAGCGATCGCGGAAATCGGAAAGAGTTCGGGCGCCGGCAAGCCTCCGGCAAACGAGATGACCTCGGGTTGTTCTGATACTTTTAGTAGCTCGCGAATCGCGGAAACCGGCATCCTGGACATTCGATGCGCGAACCGATACTTCTTCGTTTCAAGAGCCGGCGATTGAGCCGCGCCAACCGGCCGAATTCCAATTGATCTTCTGTGAGTCGACATAGGATTCCTCCGCTTCCTAGTTAAAGCGATAACTCAGCTCCGTTTCCGAGAAGGCTTACGCCGGCGGCGCTTGTCAATTTGAAGCTTCTCGGATGCGCCGGGCGTTATGTGTGAGCCTTCCTTTATCGAAGAGGTGACGACTGTGGTCAGAGTGCGCGTCACACCGGGGATATGACGCAATAGATCAGAGATGAGCAGATCAAGACTCTGGGTGTCTTCAGTAACAACTTTCAACAGGTACGAATCGGGGCCGGTGATGCGATGACATTCAAGCACATCAGGCAGCTCGAGAATCCGTTTTGCGAAGCCGGCGTTAAACTTCGGATGCTCGATCCGCACTCCGATGAATGCGCAGATGTCCTTAGCCAGCTTTCGACGGTCCACTCGCGCGGCGTAGCCGGTTATAACACCTTCCTGCTCGAGCTTTCGCATGCGCTCGGCCACTGCCGGCTGCGATAGACCAACCTCCGCCGCCATTTCCAATTGAGTCACCCGAGCGTTTAGTTGAAGGAGGTCAAGCAACTTATAATCTATCGGATCAAGACCCATAGCACTAAGATAAACTAAGTTGATTAATCGTCGCGCCTATAATATCCCTGTCACGCGAACAGGTCAATTAAAATATGTGCGCGGTCGAGCCGGCAAAATGGAAAGATCTCGAATTGTCTCTTTCCGATTTGACAAGATGCTGACAAGCACGCAAGCTCAAACCAACGCTGTCGATAGCGGGAGCGGGAATGACAACCTGGAAGCTGACGGTGGAGTACGACGGCACGCGCTATTACGGATGGCAGGAGCAGAAAAACGCGCGCACTGTTGCAGGCGAGTTGCGAACCGCCGCAGAGCAGACCTTCTCTCGTCCTGTTGATATCGCCGGCGCGGGGCGCACAGATGCCGGCGTACACGCGCTCGCTCAGGTTGTGCGGCTGAGAGTGGACGGGCGTCAGAAGCGCCGCGACGTGTTATTCGGCTTGAACGACAGGTTACCTTCAGACATCAACATTCTGAGAGCTGAAGAGGCGCGAGCCGATTTCGATCCACGAAGAGAAGCAAAAGCTCGGTACTATTTCTATCAGATATCAACGCGACGCAGCGCGTTCGCCAAGCGATTTGTTTGGTGGGTGAAGGACTCACTCGATGTTGATGCGATGAAGGCCGCGTCAAATGCGCTTGCAGGCCGGCACGACTTTGCCCGCTTCTGCGACAAACGAGCCGGCGATGGATCAACCGTCGTGGTAGTCAACAGTGTTCAACTTGGAGTCGCGGGGGAGTTGCTGCTTTTTCGAATCGGCGCTTCGCATTTTCTTTGGAAGATGGTGCGACGAATTGTCGGGGCGCTGGTCGAGGTCGGACGCGGCTCAATCACCATCGATGACTTCAGCGGACTTGTCGATTCACGGCTGAGCGACGACCGCTCGAGCGAGTTCAGGGTTGCAAGCTGGACTGCGCCTCCTTCAGGTTTGTTTCTTGAACGCGTCGTCTATGATGAAGACTATGATGTGAAACCGCTTGCTCCGGCTTTTCCCGTTCAGAAACTTTGAGATCACCTGGCGATCGGCTCGGGACCTGCGGCTTCCGTTTCCCGTGATTTTTCCGCGCGTGACTCTTTAATGTGACGCCATATCCACCAGCCCGCGACCAGAACGGCGATAATCGCGATCACAAAATCGAACCGATGAAACCATGACTTGAGCGTGTCGTTCTTATTCCATTGCTCGCCTAGTTTCTGACCCACATAGGCGAGCCCGAGACACCATGGCAATGACCCGAGAAAGGTGTACAAAACGAATCGTGCGAGATTCATCCGAGCTACGCCGGCAGGAAAAGCAATAAACGTTCTTATGACCGGCAATAAGCGGCTCGCGAAGACGATCACTTCGCCTCGCTTTGCAAACCATCTGTCTGCGAGATCGAGATCCCGGCGCGAAATCAAAACGTAACGTCCATACTTTTCAATCAACGGGCGCCCGCCGTACATTCCAACCCAATAAGCCGCCAGCGACCCGAGTACGCAGCCGGCTGCGCCGGCGACGGAAACTGCCCACAGATTGAACCGACCGGTGAAAACAAGGTAGCCGGAGAAGGGCATTATCACTTCCGACGGAAGCGGAATACACGCGGACTCTATGCCCATTAAAAGCACAATTCCGGGATACCCGAGTGCGGATATTGTAGCGACAATGAAGGCTGAAAGAATTTCAATTATTCTGGCGACCAAATGCGATTCTCCGATTCTATGCGGGCCAGCCGTATCGACCTATCAGCTTCACAAACACACACGGCTCAAAGTCCTCGCGAACGACGCCGCTTTCGGACTTCGTGACGCGCACAAGAAGTTGGTGCTCTTCATTACCGATTGGAATGACCAATCGGCCGCCGACTGCGAGCTGGGCCACCAACGGCTCGGGAACTTCAGGGCTTCCCGCAGCTACCAGAATCGCATCGTAAGGGGCGTGCTCGCTCCACCCAATAGTGCCGTCGAACCACTTGACCGTAGCGTTGTAGCAGCCCAATTGCCGGATGTTCCTTTGAGCCGAGCGCGCCAGGTCGCTGATCCGTTCGATAGCCAAAACGCGGCCCGCGACTGCCGATAGTACCGCGGTTTGATATCCCGAGCCTGCGCCAATTTCGAGAACGGTAGAATCTTTGTTCACCTCCGCCAGCTCGGTCATTCGAGCGACCATATAAGGTTGAGAGATTGTCTGCATCTCTCCGATTGGTAGAGCGTGATCGCCGTAAGCTTTCGCGGCCAAGGCTTCGGGCACAAACAGATGTCGGGGAATCTCCGACATCGCTTTCAGCACCCGCTCATCTCGGATTCCACGAGACCGCAGGAGGTCGACCATTCGCGCACGCTGAGATGAGTATAGACCGGCGTTGGGAGCTTGTTCCGCGGTGTGCTTGATCATTTGAATTGTGGTCCCAAAGCGAAATCCCAGTCACGCATTTTGAATTCATCCAGGACGCGGTAGTCAGTCAGATCGGTGCGCAAGGGCGTGATAGAGACGAAGCCCTGGCCAAGCGCTTCGTAATCTGTGCCGGCTTCTTCGTTCCACGCGAGCGACTCTTCGCCTATCCAGTAATACTTTCGCTGACGAGGATCGGTGCCCTCGATGATGTTGGGCCTGATATTTTTTGTTCCCTGTCGAGTAACTCGGATGCCGCGAACTGCTCCAGGAGGAACGTTGACGTTGAGTAGTGTTCCGCGCGGCAATCCGTCGCCAAGCACGCGTCTCGCAAGCTCCGCCGCGAACTCCGCCGCCGGAATGAAGTCGAAGTTTGTTCGTTGCACGAGGCTGATGGCGATGCCGGGAAGACCGTAGATCGAAGCTTCAAGCGCTCCAGCAACCGTTCCTGAATAGCTTACGTCTTCGCCGAGGTTGCCGCCCTTGTTGATGCCCGACACCACGAGATCGGGCCGGTCGTCTTTCAGCAGGTGATTCATCGCCAGCGTAACGCAATCGGTTGGCGTTCCATCGACTGAGAAGTGCCGGTCGTCAATCTTTTCAATGCGAAGAGGGCGCGTCAACGTTAGCGAATGAGAAGCGGCGCTCATTTCGTGAGCGGGCGCCACCACGGTCACATCACCAATCGACATGAGCGCCTCGGCTAGCGATATGATTCCCGCCGAATGTATTCCATCGTCGTTGGTGACCAGAATTCTTGGCATCGTGCGATTTCAAAAACTACAAGGCCCAGGAACGAAGCTTTAAGATCGAGACCGGAGTCTTCGCCCCGCCGGCGAGCACACTGGAGGTCTCCGTCTTGGGTCTTTCGTCCTGGGTCTTTCGTCCTGGGTCTGGAGTCTAATCGGGACGACTGGATTTGAACCAGCGACCTCTTCCACCCCAAGGAAGCGCGCTACCAGGCTGCGCCACGTCCCGTCCATGTTGGAAGCTTATGGGTGTATGTCGTTCAACGCTTGATGCTAGCATCCGACTTTAGTCGTGTCAATAAATCCTCAAGATCGCTCTTGATAACCCGGAGCACACGGCGCACCTCAATAGTCGTAGAGGACGAGGAGTCGGGTGTGGAGGAAGGCGCAGTGGACGAGCCGGAAGCGTTACTAGCCTTCGAAGGCTCCGCGGTGTCCTCAGCGAGCCTTGCGCGCACTGCGCCGGCTCGTGATTCATCCATCAGCTTTTTCTTCGCGCCGGCAATCGTAAACTTCTCTTCGTAAAGCAGGTCATGAATTCGGAGGACCATCTCGACGTCTTTGCGGCGGTAAACTCGCTGGCCGGCGCGATTCTTCTGCGGCGCAAGCATCGGGAATTCGGTTTCCCAGTATCGGAGTACGTGAGGTTGTACCTTTATTAAGTCGCAAACCTCACCGATCCTGAAAAACAATTTTTCCGGGATTCTGGATGCGGATTCCATCTTTATCCGCGCGCCTCTTTACCTTTGAAGTTTCTTTAACTGTCGCAGGTTCTGATCGCTGAGCCCGCGCCCGTTATGTTATGCAAAGCTGCAGCCTGTGTCAATGATGCGGTGAAATAAAAGCTCGGTTTGACAGCGGTTTAGCCTCGTAATGTGAAAGCAACGCTCAAAGTTATAGGACGCTTAAACTGCAACAGCCGACTCGGCTTGCGGCGTTGTAGGAAGCAGTCGTTCGAACCGAACTTCTACGTCGAAGATCTCCGCGAACCATGTCGACTTCCGCTCAGCCGACCACAGCTCGAGCTCGCTCTCAGCAACGAGCGTCGGAATGAAGGTGACCGCATTGTGTTCTATGCGGCAAGCAACATCGCTTATCGACTGCCGATGAGACCTGTCGAGGCCATCAGCGATCTGAAGTATCGAAGCAAGTCGAAGCAATCGGCCGCGCTGTTTGCGATCCAGCGCGTAGTAATCTTCGTGTTCGCGGCGGGATTTGGAGTCGGCGCTCTTTCGCGGCAGCGAGCCGCGATGGTACCGCACCATCGCGCCCATCATCGCGATTTCATCGCCAGTGAAGCCGGGCATCTCCGAATTCTTGATCAGGTAAAGCGCGTGACGGTGATGATTATTGTGGGCGATATGGTAGCCAATGTCGTGAAGTATTGCGGCGTACTGCAAGAGCTTGCGATCCTGATCGCTGAGCTCATGAAGCTCCTTTGTATCGTCGAATATTTGCATCGCCAAACGCGCGACGTGGTGTGAATGAGCGACATCGTAGTCGAATCGTCGAGCTACCGACAAAACCGAGCGAGCTCGAACGTCAAGGGTTGAGTCGTCGGTCAGCGTGGTCAGCGGATAGAGTAGCGCGTCCTTATCGCTTGTTGCGGCAGCCTCCGGTGTTTGATCCGCAGCACTGGAAATTTCGCGCGTGTCGCTTGTCCTCCGCAAATAGTTAAGAATCACTCCTTCTCTCAGCGACCAGTCACAGCTTGCAATCTCCGTTGCACCAAGTTCGGCGAGGATGTACTGCAGCAACAGTCCTCCCGCCACGATGATATCGGCCCGAGCTTTTTCAATTCCCGGCACGCGGCGCCGCTCTCGAAGCGTCATTCGCGCAAGTCTGCGATTCAGCCGCGCGATCTGATCCAGCCCAACCGTCTCGCTGAACGTCTCGTACTCGGAAACCGACTCGCCTGAATGCGCATCATCGGCTTGAACGACCGCATCAACCATGTTGAGCACTGTGCCCGATGTCCCGATTACGAAATCGAACCCGACGTTCTTGATTTCTGACGCGGCGCGAGTGAAATCGGATCTTATGCTTGCGATCAGCCGATCGCGTTCTTCGTTTGAGATCGGATCGGTTGTGATGAATTTCTCGGTCAGACGAACGGCGCCGACTCGAAGCGACAAGAGCAGGTCAGGCTCACCCCCCGCTGTGATGATGAACTCGGTGGAACCGCCTCCAATGTCGATGATCAGCGCACGCCGATTATTGAAGTCCGTAACCTCCGATACTGCCATCGCGATCAATCGCGCTTCTTCAACTCCGGGAAGGACATGAACATCAAGCCCGACTTCCTTCCGGACTCGTTCGATGAATTCGAAAGAGTTTCGCGATTCGCGCACTGCTGAAGTAGCAGTCGTAATTATCGGCGAAGCGCCGTTGTGCTCCGCCATTTTCTTGAAGCGCCGAAGCGATGTTACCGCGCGTTCAATGGTTTCTCTCGAGAGGTTGTGCTCTCTCAGAGTGCCGGCTCCAAGCCTGACCATCTCCTTCTCGCGATCGATGATCTCGGGATGCTGGCCCTTCACCGCGCGCACGATCACCAGATGAATGGAATTTGATCCGATGTCAATTGCAGCAAGCTTCATAAAATGGCCGGTCAACGTTATCGAGTGTTAGTGCTTTTCGCCCAAACTCGCTTTCGTTACCCGCAAGCTGTAATCGAGCCAGCCTCGTTCATTTGTATTCTTACAGCGGGCCTGCAGTATCTCAAGCGCTTTCAGCCGCGCTTCGAGCGAACTTCGATTGTTCGAGTCGGCCGCAAGCGCGATGTCAGTCAGGTGAAGAGCGGCTACCGCGTCACCGGCTTCAATGCGTTGATGCGCGAGCCTCGCGATGGCGTCAGGACCGCCGGCGAGCTTAACAACGTCCGGATAGACCGATGCCGCAGATGTGTCGTACATAGTCACCGGGTCCATATCGAACCAGCCGACGTAGCCGTCATAGATTCCGCGGATCGACCAAATCAGTTTTCCATAGCTCTCTCCAACATCGAGATTGGCGGGCAGCTTGATCTCTCGCATCAATGTGTACACATCTTTTCCTGCGTTCATACCCTTGACCACCTCATCGTGCACGTATTGAATCGCATCGCGGTATTGCGTCAAGCGGCGAGTGACTTCAGCGTTGCCGCGAATCGGCATACCATGACTCGGAATCACGATTTCGGGATTGAATGCCATCACCTTGTTCAACGAGTTCACATAATCAAGCGCCCATCGCGGTTGAGTTCCGCGCAATGTATAGATGTTCGGAAAGGACTCGTAGTAAACATCGCCGGAGAAAAGAGCTTTATACTTCGGCACCCATACCATCAGATGATCGTAAGTCTCGCTCGGCGCGCTGTAGATCTCGAACTTCACGCCGCCGAGCGTGAATTCGTATTTGTCATCAAACAAAATAGTCGGTTCAATCCTGGCAGCATAATTTCCTGCCCAGCGTGTGGGCTCGGGAATGTTCAACGCGAATTGCGCGGCGTTGCGTTTGGCATAGAACCCTGCAAGACGAGTCTGATAGTTCATGAAATCGACGTGATGCTTTTGAGCGATGATCTGCGTCCCGG
>Ga0075436_100000395_pt1 | contig 28036 bp, 21 predicted proteins | sample RhiMethybrSRZTD5_FD_75303 | JGI IMG/M metagenome (GOLD analysis project Ga0075436, IMG submission 75303) | Populus rhizosphere microbial communities from Tennessee, USA - Rhizosphere MetaG P. TD hybrid SRZTD5 | ecosystem: Host-associated > Plants > Roots > Rhizosphere > Soil | place: USA...
ACGCGCTTTGAAAGCGTGTTGCGATGAATTCGAAGCACTTCGGCTGTTTTAGATAAATTGCCGTTCGTTCGTTTGAGTACTGTGAGTATGAAATGCTTTTCAAATTCGGCGACCGCATCTTCAAATAAGATTCCGCGCTCGACCATTTCGGTCGCGAGGGCTTCCAACCTGCTCTTCATCTCGATTCTCCTCTAGTGGTGGGGGGTAGCCACTTTTTTTTGTTTATCGTTTTTGTCCAGGCTGTTTCACAAGCTCATAACCGTTCAAAAACCTTTCACGCAGATCACGGGAGGTCAACCAGGTAATCAGTTGCGTGCCCTGGAGGAGAACGGGTCCAAAAGCAGCTCGCTCGACGGTCGCAGGCTGCACAGGAAAAGCAGTCAAAGCCAAATAAACGACCGAACAGATGAGCCAGCCTCTGAACAACCCAAACATCCCGCCCAACGCATGATCTGTCCAACCCAGTCGTGCTCGATTGAGCACGCCGCGAAGCCGCCACGATAACAAGCTCCCGGCGAGCAACACGATCAAAAACACCGCAATGAAGCCAACCAGGTTCGCGAGCCAACTGCTCATGAGAAAGTGCAGAAGGCTGCCGGCATACGGATAGCAGTATGCCGCCAACACCAGCCCCGCGACGGTGAACGCAACGGAAACTATTGCTCGGATGATTCCCTTAGTGAGGCCTAAGACGACCGATACTACGACGACTAGCAGGACGAAATAGTCGAGAACAGTCATGGATTTGGGATGCAGGATACAGGGTTCGCGATTCAGGAACTCGAAGCCCCGAATCCCGATTCCTGACTCCTGATACCCGAATCCGTGATCGTTCCGCCTGTTAATAGCCTGTAGGCCTCAAGGTACTTCTCACTCGTCCGCGCCACCACCGTGTCGGGCAGATTCGGCCCGGGAGGCTGCTTGTTCCACTCAACCGTCTCGAGGTAATCGCGAAGGTACTGCTTATCGAATGACTGCTGCCCTCGACCCGGCTGATAAGACTCTTTGGGCCAGAACCTGGATGAGTCCGGTGTCAGCACTTCGTCAATCAGGATGATGTTTCCATCCTTTGAGCCAAATTCGAATTTCGTATCCGCGATTATGATTCCTCGCGAATCAGCATATTCGGCCGCTCGCCTGTATAACGTGAGCGTGAGATTCTTAAGCTTGCTGGTTGCTTCCTCGCCGATGCTTCGCGACATCGCGGCCTCGCTGACGTTCATATCGTGACCGGTTTCCGCTTTGGTCGCCGGAGTGAAGATCGGCTCATCCAGTTTGTCCGATTCCGTCAGCCCGGCGGGAAGCTTCACGCCGCAGACTTCGCCGGTTTGCTGATACTCTTTCCAACCCGAGCCGGAAAGGTATCCGCGCGCCACGCACTCGAAAGGAAAAACATCGGCGCGAGTTACAAGCATCGAACGGCCCTTGAGCTGATCGCGATACGAGGGCAAAGGTGCAGGATACGAATCAACATCGGTCGCTATAACGTGATTGGGAACAACATCCTTGAGGAAGTCGAACCAAAACATCGACAGCGCTGTCAACACGATGCCTTTTTGTGGAATCGGATTTGGCAGTACGACGTCGAAGGCTGAGATGCGATCAGTCGCGACAATCAAGAGCTTGTCTTCGATCGCGTAAACATCTCTGACCTTGCCGCGCCTGAAAAACTCGACACCACCAATATCAGTCTGGGTGACTACGTTAATAGCCGCGCCTCTTTCTTACTTTGATTAAGCTGTCAACTTGCGTGGAACTTCAACTACGACTAAGGGCGTTGTGATGGCACTCCGCATTATCAGCATGCGTCGAATCGATGTCAAGCACTAACAGCACGAACGATCAACTTTTGTTGAAAAAATTTTTGCGCGCGTGCTCATCGAGCATGTTTGCCCGCGCTTCGACGTTGCTTGTATACTTTTTCATCGTGTATTTCCACGGGCTTCTCGGCTCGCATGCTGCGCTTGAAGCAGGTGATAACGATATTCAAAGAGTAATTATGGATTTCAAGCTTGTAAGCAACTACGTTCCGCAAGGCGATCAACCCGAAGCGATCGAGCATCTCGTTCGCGGGCTTGAAGAAGGCGTTCAGCATCAGGTGCTGTTGGGGGTGACCGGAAGCGGAAAGACTTTCACGATGGCCGCCGTCATGGAACGTATCAATCGGCCCGTCCTCGTGATGGCTCACAACAAGACGCTGGCCGCGCAGCTTTATCAGGAGTTCAAAACCTTCTTCCCGAATAATGCGATCGAGTATTTCGTCAGTTATTACGATTACTATCAGCCAGAAGCCTACATTCCGTCGACGGATACTTATATCGAGAAGGAGTCCACGATCAATGAAGAGATCGATCGGCTGAGGCTTTCGGCGACGCGGACTTTGTTTGAGCGACGAGACTGCATAATCGTCGCGAGCGTTTCATGCATCTACGGCCTGGGAGATCCCGACGCATATTACGGAATGATCGCGTTCGTCGAGCGAGGACAGCAGATGTCTCGCACGGCGCTCCTCAAAAGGCTTGTCGAGATCCAGTATCAGCGGAACGACGCCTCATTCGAGCGCGGAATGTTCAGAGTCCGCGGGGATGTTGTCGAAATATATCCGGTCTATCAGGAAAGCGCAGTTCGAATTGAGTTTTGGGGCGATGAGATCGAAGCGATTTCTACTATCGATCCGCTACTGGGCGAAGTCATTGAAACCCACGAGCGGCTGCCCATCTACCCGAAGTCGCACTTCGTTATGCCGCAGGACAGACTGAGACGCGCGATCAGAACGATCAAAGAAGAGCTGGATTGGTGGGAACCGCAACTGATCGAACAAGGGAAGTTACTGGAAGCCCAGCGGCTTCACCAACGCACTTTGTACGACATCGAAATGCTGAAGGAACTCGGCTACTGTCACGGCATTGAGAATTATTCTCGTCACCTGACAGGGCGATTGCCGGGCGAGCCCCCGCCGACTTTGCTCGATTACTTGCCCCGCGACGCGATCGTGATGGTAGACGAAAGCCATCAGACGATTCCTCAAATTCGTGGGATGTATCACGGCGACCAGTCTCGCAAAAAGACTCTTGTCGAATACGGCTTTCGATTACCTTCGGCGATGGATAATCGCCCGCTCAACTTCGAGGAGTGGGAAGCGCGAATGGGCCATCTGGTATTCGTATCTGCGACGCCTGGTCCTTATGAGCTGTCGAAGACATCGGGAGAGTTCGTCGAGCAAGTCATTCGCCCGACCGGCTTGATCGATCCCGTGGTTGATGTGCGCCCGGTCAAAGGTCAGATCGACGATCTGTTGAACGAAGTGCGAATGCGCGCGGCTCGAAACGAGCGCGTACTGGTGACTACGCTTACAAAGAAAATGGCAGAGAATCTGACCGAGTACTACGCTGAGCTTGGCGTCCGTGTCCGCTATCTGCATTCTGAAATTCAGACTCTGGACCGCATCAAGATTCTTCGCGACCTTCGCGCGGGCGACTTCGACGTGTTGGTGGGAATCAACCTGCTGCGCGAGGGATTGGATCTTCCTGAAGTCTCGCTTGTGGCGATACTGGACGCCGACAAAGAAGGATTTCTTCGATCCGAGATGTCTTTGATTCAAACCATCGGACGAGCGGCTCGAAATCTTAACGGCCAGGCGATCCTTTATGCAGATCGTATGACGGATTCGATGCGACGCGCTCTCGGCGAAACACAACGACGACGCGAGAAGCAGGAACTTTACAATCGAGAGAATAACATCACGCCGGCGTCAATCGTGAAAGCGATTGGCTCGACTCTGATTTCGATTGTTGAAGCCGACTACTTCAAAGTTCCAAGCGTCGCCGAAGAAGCAGAAGAATACTCTGCGGAGAACATTGCCGCGACGATTCAAAAGTTAGAGAAACAAATGCGGGCGGCCGCGGCTAATTACGAATTCGAACGAGCGGCAGAGCTCCGTGATAAGATCAAATATCTTCGGACTCGTGAGCTTGAGGTTGCGTGAACCAATTTAACTTCATTACCGCGGGCGAATCTCACGGCAAAGGCTTAGTCGCCATCATCGAAGGGCTTCCCGCCGGACTCCCGATCGATCTTGCCTTTATCAACCACGAACTCTGGCGACGTCAGCAAGGCTACGGGCGCGGCGGGCGAATGAAAATCGAAACCGATGAGGTTGAAATCATATCCGGCGTGAGGCACGGAAAGACTTTAGGAACGCCGGTTTCGCTTCTGATTCGCAATCGCGATTTCGATAACTGGCAGGACGTGATGGCAGTCGAGCCTCGTGAGTTCGCGGATGAAAAAGGTGAACGTAAACTTACGCGACCTCGCCCCGGTCACACAGACCTGGCGGGGGGACTCAAATACGACACTCACGATTTGCGAGACATACTCGAACGGGCAAGCGCTCGCGAGACCGCGGCTCGTGTAGCAGTCGGAGCGTTCGCAAAACTCTTTTTGAAAGAGATGAACATCGAAATCGCAAGTCACACTGCGATGATCGGAGGCATTCCTGAGCGACCTAACAAGGCGACCTGGGATCAAATAGCGGCGATTCCTGACGAATCACCGCTGCGCTGTACCGATAAGCAGGCTGAACAGGAAATGATCTCGCTAATCGATGCTACGAAGGAAGCAAAAGATACCTTGGGTGGCATCTTTGAAGTGGTGGCGCACAATGTAGTCGCCGGACTCGGATCGCACACTCAATGGAACCGAAAAATCGACGGGCGTCTGGCTCAAGCGATTATGTGCATACCTGCCGTTAAGGCTGTGGAGATCGGCACTGGGGTTGAAGTCAGCCGGACCACCGGGTCGCGAGTGCATGACGAGATTGGATATAATCAGGGCGAGCGTAAATTCACTCGTCCGACTAATCGAGCTGGCGGGATCGAAGGCGGCATAACCAACGGCGAAGACCTCAGAGTGAGCGGTCATTTGAAACCGATATCGACTCTGCGAAAACCACTTGCAAGCGTGGATGTAGTTTCGAAAGAAGAATCGGCTGCCGCATTTGAGCGCTCCGATATCGTTGCGGTCACTGCTGCCGGAGCGATTGGCGAAGGAATGGTCGCAATCGTTCTCGCCGACGCTGCGCGAGAGAAATTCGGGGGCGACAGCTTGGGAGAGATGAAGCGAAACTTCGACGGCTATCTCGAACAGTTGCGTAAGTACTGAGCGTGACGCAAGCATCAACCAGAGATCGAATCATGACCGCGGCCAACCACGAACGTCATTCACCGTCCACTCAACACGAACTCGACAGCGAGGTCGAGCGGCTTCGCCGGTCGATTAACGCGAGGCGGACCCATGGAATTCTATATTATCTGCTACTTGTGACGATTTTCTTCGTAGGTTTCGCGATTGGGTATGCTACACACAGTCTTGTCGGGGCTGCTATAATACTGATCGGGCTGGCGCTTGTAGCATGGCGGGAAGTCACCGGGTTCAAGGCTCGAACAGCGATTCTCAATCAATTGCTGGGCGAGAAACTGGCCGAACGCAAGCAGAATGACGATCGATCCAGGGAGTTCGAGATAGAAAAATGATATTGAATGTTGTTAAGTACGGAGATCCAATACTCACCAAACGGGCTGAGGAGGTCACTGAGTTTGACGCGAAGCTGCACAAGCTGGTGGATGACATGTTCGAGACGATGTACGGTGCACCCGGAGTAGGCCTGGCCGGGGCGCAGGTCGGCGTATTGAAGCGCCTCTTTGTTATGGATTGCAGTAGCGGCAAGAACAAAAAGCAGAAGATCGCTTTGATCAACCCGGTAATCGAAACGGAAGAAGGTGAGCAAATCGGTGAAGAAGGATGCCTCAGTTTTCCGGGCATTTTCTTTGAAGTGAAGCGGCCGCAGCGCGTTGTGGTTCGGGCTCGCGATATAGATGGCAGCGAAATGGCGCTTGATGTAATGGATCTTGAAGCGCGCTGCGTTTCTCACGAGACGGACCATCTCGACGGCGAGTTGTTCATCAATTATTTGAGCCCGCTTAAGCGTGACCTCACGAAACGCAAAATCAAAAAGCGCATCAAGCAAGGCGATTGGTAGGCGAACCTTCAATAGCGTGCCTGAAGGCCCATCGCTCTCAAAGCGAGCGACGGGCCTTTTGCTTTGAAATGAACTGCTTTGATTGAAACGACTGCAAGGCTATAATAACTTCGATTATGACCAATTGCTTCCGCGCAAACGTTCAAATCCAGAGTTATAACGAAGTAGTTCATCTGTAGCCGGCCAAGCGCCTTAATATGTCTGATAAACCACCCGCATTGAAACGAGTCAATCTTCCCGAAGAAGGCATAAGAGCGCTCTTCGGTCCGTACGACGAGAATATAAAGCAACTCGAGAGCCTCTTAGGTGTTCGCGTGAATCTGCGCGGGAGCGAGTTGATCGTTGAAGGTGATGAACGAGACGTCGAACTAGTCGAAAAGATGCTCGAAGACTACGCCGCTCTGTTTGAAGAAGGACGGCGAATGTCCAACGATGAATTGAAATCCGCCTTCAAACAAATCGCTGAGGATCGCGCTTACACGCTGCGCGATTACTTCACAAGAACGCGGCTGAATCCTACCGGTAAGAAGCAAGTCACTGCGCGATCGGCAAATCAACGGCGCTACATTGAAGCCATCGAAAAGAACGACATTGTGTTTGGGATAGGCGTGGCCGGCACCGGCAAGACCTATCTGGCTGTTGCGATGGCTGTTCAAGCATTGATGCAGAAACGTGTGAACCGAATTGTTCTTGCAAGGCCTGCCGTCGAAGCCGGAGAGAAGCTCGGCTTCCTGCCCGGTGATTTGCAGGACAAAGTCGACCCTTACCTGCGTCCGCTTTATGACGCGTTGTTTGATCTTGTCGACTACGAGAAGGTGACTCGGCTGCTGGAGAAGCGAATCATCGAAGTTGCGCCGCTTGCCTTCATGCGCGGGCGAACTCTTGCCGACGCTTTCATAATTCTCGACGAAGCGCAAAACACAACCTCCGAACAGATGAAGATGTTTCTCACCCGCATTGGCTTCGGATCAAAGGCGGTGATCACCGGAGATATCACTCAAATTGATCTGCCGGCGGGTCGCCGTTCGGGACTTGTCGAAGCTCAACGAGTAGTGGCCGACGTGGAAGGCATCGAGTTCGTGTACTTCACGGAGAAAGACGTGGTGCGTCATCACCTCGTTCACATGATCGTCCAGGCTTACGAGAAGCATTCTAAGACAAAGCTCGAAGATAAGCTTTAAGATCTGAAACGCTAAGCGTGACTCGTGACCACGGCGCACGTTCACGCATCGCGTTTCACGAATCACCATGTCGAAGACGCCAACAACACCGAAACGACGTTTTTCAGCCAGGATGCTTGGCGCGTTGAAGGCATTCTCCGCCGGCCTCTCCGATCAAGCCGTGATCGACGCGGGAGTCGGGTTATTCATAATCGTAGCGCTCTCGATCCTGCTTCTTCGCGACTATCAGCGTCCGCGAATCCAACAACTGGCTGCCGGCGCCGTTGCTTCTGCAGACATAATCGCGCCCGAAGATTTGAGAGTCGAGGACTCTTCAGAAACGAAGCTGCTTCGCGATCAGGCGGCGGCTTCGGTATTGCCTGTGTTCGACTTCAACATCAGGGCCGCTCGCGAGGCGACAACCAGCCTTTCGCAACTGTTCAACTCGGGGCGCGAAGCGCCGTCAACCGCGAGCGTTGAAGACCTGCACGACAAGATCGAAGAAGAAATCGGAATCCCGCTCGATCCGGATCAAATCAAGCTTCTACAAAAACACCAGTTCAGTCCTGAGCTCGAGCAGTTGATGGTCGATCATCTCGAAACTGTCCTGACCAATCCCATCGTCAACAGCAGAAGCCAGTTTCGAAGACTCGGCACGACCGGAATCATACGAAGGGATTCAAGGACCGGGCAGGAAGTTGTAGTCACCGACCTTTCTTCGATTCGCGACAAGCTTACCGCCAGCGCCGCGCTTCGATCGGAGAAGCTAATCTGGCCCGCGGAATACGATTCTCGCGACCGCGCGATGCTCGGCGAAATACTCGGCTCGCTTATCGTGCCGAATCTCGAATACAACGAAGCCGAAACCGAAAGCAGGAGAGCCGCGACTCGCGACGCGATCGCGCCAGCCACGCTCTCGGTTGACAAGGGCAAGCCAATTGTCACCGCTGGTGAAACGGTGACACCCTCCAAGGCCATGCTGCTCACCGAAGCAGCGAAGCATCGACCCATCGGGCAGCGAGCCATCGAGTTCGCCGGCACTGTGGTGATCGTGATGCTGTTGCTGCTCGTGCTGTGGCAATACATGGTGCGCTATCAGCGTAGGCATATTCGAGTGCGGCGTCACTTCCTGCTTCAGATCACTTGTTTCGGCATAACGCTCGGGCTCGCAAGACTCTTCTTCACCTTCGCGGCCGCGATGAGCCAGTGGTCGACGCATTCACCATTCAATTCTGCGACCGGCTATCGTTACCTGACGCCGCTGGCAGTTGGAGCAGTATTAGTCACTGTTCTTACGGATGCGCAGGCCGCCTTCATCTTTTCAGCTATATTGTCGGTATTTGTCGGAGTCCTTTCCGGCAATGTTTATTTGTCAGCATTCACGTTGATGTCAAGCGCGGGAGCGATCTATCACTTGCAGAATTGCAGAGACCGCACGGCGCTGGTGGCGGCCGGGCTTTGGATCGGGGCGATCAACGCGGCAACGACTCTTGCTCTCGATCTGTTGGGTGCGAACGAACCGCGCCTGGCCTCATTGCTATTCGATTCGTTCTGTGGATATGCGGGTGGTGTTCTCGCGACGATGGCAGCTTCAATACTGCTGCCGTTATTCGAGTGGCTGTTTGAGATTACCACGAGCATTAAACTGCTCGAGTTGTCGAATCTGAATCTTCCGCTGCTGAAGCAGCTCGCCGAGCGAGCGCCCGGCACTTATCACCATTCGATTATGGTCGGACTGCTCGCCGAAGCCGGCGCCGAAGCGATCGGCGGAGACGCGCTGTTCGCGAGAGTGGCTTGTTACTATCACGACATCGGCAAGACAGTGCGGCCAACTTACTTCGTCGAGAATCAGTCGTTCATGGACAACCGCCACGACAAGCTTTCGCCGAAGATGTCTTCAATCGTGCTTGCGAATCACGTCAAGCAAGGCATCGAAATCGCCAGGCAACACAAACTGCCGCCGAGGATCGTCGCAATCATCCCTCAGCATCACGGAACCGGATTGATGAAGTTCTTTTATTACAAGGCGCGCAAAGACGCCGAAGACAACTCGTCCGCGCTCGAACATGAATTTCGCTATCCCGGGCCCAAACCGAAAACGAAGGAAGCGGCAATAATAATGATCGCGGACTCGTCGGAAGCAGCGGCTCGCACCGTTGAAGAACCTACGCCCGCAAAGCTTCGCAACATGGTTGACATGATCATCTGCCGCTTGCGCGACGACGGACAGTTCGATGAATGTGACATAACTCTGCGCGATCTGCGTCTGGTTGCCGAAAGCTTCGTCAAGGTGCTGATGGGAATTCATCATCACCGAATCGCATATCCGGGGTTTGACTTCAATCAACTCTCTCGGGTGACGCCGTCGGTCGAAGCATTCGATTCCGGAGGCCATTCCGTTATCGGCAGTACAAAGTCAGGCTCGCATAAGCTGAGAGAGGCTCGTGGCGATTGACGTAGTAAACCGGCAGCGATTCGCTCGAATCGACTCGACCGGCGTGGCCACGTTTGTGGAACGGGCGCTGGCCGCGCTCGGCAGGCCTGAAGCTTCGCTGACGGTTGCTTTCGTTCGCGACCGCGCGATTCGCAAGCTGAATCAGAAGTACCGAAATCAGAACCGCGCCACGGATGTGCTTTCATTTACGGCCAGCCAGTCAGTCGGAGGCGAGAAGAGTGACAGCGCCGACTCGGACTTCCTTGGCGATATCGTAGTGTCGACGGACACGGCGCGCATTCAAGCATTTGAAGCCGGGCACACATTCGAACGCGAGATCGATGAGCTTGTGTTGCACGGCGTCCTTCATCTGTGTGGGTACGATCACGAAGTCGATCGCGGCGAGATGAATCGAATCGAGCTCAAGCTTCGAAGAAAACTTCTAAATCGCAACTGAACGACAGCATTCGATCTGAGTTGCTGGCGGCTTCTTGCCATTGATTATCATCGACACACCGACATGCTAACCGAGCTATTAGTTACCGTCGTTGCGTTGTTCGCGCTAGTGTTCCTGTCTACAGTGGAAAGCGCGTATGAATCGCTGAGCGAGGTCTCGCTTAAGGTGCTGAGCGGCGAGCGCGAAGACAGCCCTCGACGAATGCGATTCTTTCGCGAGTTGATGGAGCATCGGCGCCGGCTCGAATTGATGTTGATTCTCGGTACTCAGCTTTCGATCGCTGCAGTAGCGATCCTGCTGGCAGATGTTTTCACTCAGCTCAACATACGCGTCCCATTGCTTTTGACTTTCGTTGCCATATTCCTGGTGGTGGTGGTGTTCAGACAGTTGTTGCCTCGACTGGTGACGCAGAATCATCCTGAAGACTTGTTCTGGGCGCTGCTTCCTGCGCTCGAGGTTTTTTATCGAGTTTCATCGGTGGTCATCGCGCCGGTCACTTCAGTGCTCAATCGGATGAGGAAGCAGGAACCGGAACAGACAACCGCCGAAGAGGAAGCAGAAGAAGCGAAGGAAGAGATTCAAGCCTTCATAGATGTCGGTGAAGAAGCCGGAATCATAGAAGAGTCAGAGGGCGATCTGATTCAGTCCATCATCGAGTTCAGCGATACGCGAGTCGATAAAGTCATGCGGCCCAGGCCACAGATCGTCGCCATCGATGCTGCCGCTACGGTGGCCGACGCGAGACGGCTGATGATCGAATCCAAGCACTCGCGAATACCGGTATATCGCGATCAAATCGACACCATCGAAGGCATCGTCTATGTGCGCGACTTGCTCGCGTTGTGTGATGCGGAAAGAATGTCAACGTCAATAACCCGCTGCATGCGTCCGGCTTACTTTGTGCCCGAGAGCAAGTCCGTAAGAGCGCTGCTCGAAGACATGCAGAAGGCGAAAGTTCAGATTGCGATAGTCATCGACGAGTATGGCGGAGTAGCGGGGTTGGTGACGCTCGAAGACATAATCGAAGAGATACTCGGCGAGATCGAGGATGAAGATGAGGCCGCCCCGACATCTGAAATAGTCCCATCAGAGGATGGGTCTTATCTGATAGACGGCAGCACGGAGATTAGAAAGGTTGAGCTGCTCTACAACAAAGAGCTGGAAGCTGACGATTTCACGACGGTGGCAGGATTGATCGTGAACCGGCTGGGTCAGGTGCCCGCCGTCGGCGAGAAGCTTGACTTCAATGGATTGCGCTTCGAAGTCGTGGACGCTGATAACAAGCACGTAAATCGCGTCCGGTTGCGAGGAATTGACTCGCCTCACCACGCGGCCGGTTCTGATTCCGCAAACGAATGAAAGCAGTCGGCCTCGCACGGGCGCCGATGTGGTTTGCCTTGGGGCTGTTCATTGCGTATGCTGGACGCATCGAACGCAATTCTCCCCGCGTGCGATTTAAACAGCTCAAACCATGGAGGGTATATGAACGCTGTATCTCGTCGAACAGTCGTTGGCACGTTGTTCTCCAGTGCTTTTCTAGGCCTCGTGTTGCCGTCTCGTGCGAAGGCCGCTTCGGACCAACCGCATATGCAATCGGCGCTTGATGCACTGAAGGTCGCTGCTCGTGAGCTGCACGAAGCTGAGTCAGACAAAGGCGGTCATAGGGTGAAGGCCGAGCGGCTTGTGCAAGACGCAATAACTGAAGTACAGAGGGGCATTGATTTCGATAGACGCCACTAAGGTTTGCTTGAGAGACCGACGCCGCCGGGGTCTCAAGGGATCCGAGCGGCGCAAGCTGCACAAAAACGCACAGACCGAATTATTTCGGGCTGTGCGTTTTTGTTCCTTGATGGAAATAAGTCTTTCCCGTCATGCTAAGCCGGTACTTCCGAAAGATGGCCGATACGTCCGTACCTTCGCTCGCGTTTCTGATACTCAATCAACGCGGACAGGAGGTCGCGTTCGCAGAAATCCGGCCAGAGCGTATCGGTGACGTGGATCTCGGCGTAGGCAATCTGCCACAGGAGAAAGTTGCTGATTCGCATTTCCCCGCTGGTGCGGATGAGCAGGTCGGGATCGGGCAGCGCGCGAGTATAAAGATGCTGAGCGATCATGTCATCATCAATCTGGGCGGGAATGATTCGCCCTGATGCAACATCGCGAGCGATCTTTCGAAACGCGTCGACGATCTCCGCCCGCCCGCCATAGTTCAAGGCGATATTCAGGCGCAAACCGGTGTTCTGAAAGGTTGCGAGCTCCCCTTTTCGAATCTGCTCGAGGACTGAGATGTGCAATTCCTCGCTGCGCCCGATCATTCGGAATTGAATATTGTTTTTCTTGAGCGACTGAAGCTCCTTGCCAAGGTACTCGACCAGAAGATCCATGAGCGCGCGAATCTCATATCGAGGGCGCTTCCAGTTCTCGGTTGAGAACGCATATAGAGTGAGGCATTCGAGTCCGACTCGCGCCGCGGTCTCGACCGTTCTTCGCACCGCATCCGCGCCGGCGCGGTGACCGGCCACGCGAGGCAGGCGTCTCTTCGCCGCCCAGCGCCCGTTCCCGTCCATGATTATAGCCACGTGCCGCGGAAGTCTCGCCGGGTCTAGTTCGTTCAGCAGTTCTTCATTCGTTATCCGGTCGAGTGCCGCCAGATCAACGCTTCGCATTGCCATAAATGTTTGGAACCCCTTCCCGTTTGAAGTTGAAATCTATCAAGGTGCGTCGAGCGCGATTCGCTTCTTGCCGAAGAACACCACGTCGAGAATGTCTCCCGCGAGCCCGCCCTCCGAAATCTTCAGCTCCGACACGCGAGCATCAGCGGGCAGGTCAAAGACTACATCGGCCATACAGGAAGCACCGGCCGGTATCGGGCTGATGCACTCCTGGCCTTTGGTCGATTCGAGCGCTTCCTGACCGCTCGGCGAAAAATGAAACTCGCGTCCCAAAATATCCACCAGCACTGCGCTGTTTTTCTTGAATCGATAATCGACTCGCACCGCGTGATTGGAAACCTTGATCGTCACCACGTAGTAGACGCCGTTTGCGGGTTGGGAATCAGTTTTTCCGAGCCTGTTCGTTCTTTGCACACCAACAACCGAAAATGCAAAGTCATCGTATTGAATTTCCTGGTTCAAACCGACGGTCCGATCTCGGCGGTTCAGGAGGGCTACGGTCGCCAGCAGCGAGATTCCGATCGCCGCCACAATTGCCAGCATTACCGCCACGCCTTTTGAGCTGCCGTCCATGTGATCCGAGTGATCCGAATGCGATCCCAAACTCCCAATAACGTCTTCTTTAGAGTCTTACTTTAGGACTCTTCCTTATCAAATGAGTGAGCAAGAAGTGAGAAAGTTGTGAGAAGCCACCGCTCGACTTCATTTCGGCTGCAGAACGCGCAGTTGAGTGCGAAGTTGGCGAGGCTTCTCGGCGTTTTCCTGTTGGAAACTCACTCGATCACCGGATCGAGCTTCAGCCCGACGTTTAGCAGATCCGGACGGATGCGAACCGAAACCGGTCAACACCGCTTCGAGCATCGGCAACAGCGAAGTCACTCGCTTTGCCCGAATGACCCAGTCCCACAGAGGCTCAAACTTTTTCCACCCGCCCGCATAGGCTACGTGTCGAAGCCTTTCTTTCAGCTTGTCCTTTGAGGATGCGCCCCGCAGAATCGAACCCCATTTATAGAAATCCGTGTAAGCCTTCCAGTAACCCGATTCCAGAGCGTCTGCGCTCATCCTCGCCGGCTTGAACACAACGTGACGCGTATCGAACAAGTCCCAATCGTCGCTCACTATTCGATCCTGCGCTTTGAGCCTTTGATACAGCGCGGTGCTCGGATAAGGCGTTAGTATGTGAAAGGTAGCGGTCTCGATTCCCTGATTGATGGCCCAAACTACCGTGCGCTCGAAAACCGTTTCGTCGTCATCGTCCATTCCAAAGACAAAGCTTCCGTTGATCATCACTCCGGCGTCGTGCAATCTACTGATTGCCGCCGTGTAATCGCGATCAAGGTTCTGATACTTGTTTTGCTCGACGAGATTGTTGCGGTTCAGCGTTTCAAATCCGACGAACAGGCTTCTGAGTCCGCTGTCGACCGCCTTCTCAATCGAACGCGGCGCGAGCACTGAGTTGACCGTGCCCGCCGCTTGCCAGAGGCGTTTCATTCCCTTCATTCCATCGAACAGCGCCGAAGCAAATCGCGGATCTCCGAAAAGATGATCATCGAGGAAATAGAGGTGTCGGCCGGGCAGCCGTTCGATCTCGGCCAAGGCCTGATCGACCTGCTGCGTATAGAATCCCTTGCCGCCTTCGAAGAACGCGACCTTGTAGCAGAAATCGCAAGTGTGCGGACATCCGCGCGACACCACGATCGAGTTCGGAACAAGATAGAGATGGCGCTTGATGAGATCACGCCGAACCGGAGGAATGTCCTTAAGAGTTCGAGTGGTTGACTGGTACATTGGCCGCGGTCTCCCGCCTGCGTAGTCTTTCAGGAATGCCGGCAATGTGTCTTCGCCCGGACCCAGAAAGATCGTATCCGCGTGCTGGCGCGCTTCATCGGGAAGCGAGGTCACATGCAAACCGCCCAGCGCAACGTACGCGCCTTTGCTTCGATAGTGATCTGCGATCGCGTAAGCTCGCTTCGCCGAGGTGATGTAAACCTGAATCACTACAAGCTCGGGTTCGTCATCGAGGAAGAGCTTTTCCACGTGTTCGTCCTGGAGATCTATCTCCGCATCGGGAGGGAGATAGGCGGCCAGGGTAGCAAGTCCGAGCGGCGGGAAGAGTGAATACTTGATAGGACGCCAGAAGGGACTCTTTGCTTCGGTCAGCGCCGGCAGGATCATTTTGACTTTCATTCTGAGGCTCGCTCCTGTTAATCACTGCTTGTCAATCAGACTTCATTTTTCGAAGCAACTCATATTGCGAACTCATGCTCTAAGCACAACTCTAGCTGCTTGCGGTTGTGGAAGAATGAGCGATCGGTGATAAAGTTATGAGAAGATCGAAACGATGAGTCAGGTCAGAACTTCAGCAAGCTGTTACCGCTTCGATGACTTCTATCTCGACGCGAGAAACCGGCGGCTCCTGCGCAACGGCGAGCCCGTCCCCCTTAACTCAAAGTACCTCGACGCGCTATTGCTGTTGGTGAGCCGAAACGGCCAATTGGTCGAGAAGCAGCGTATCTTTGAAGAGGTGTGGGATGGCGTTTTTGTAACTGACGCCGCGTTGACTCAATGCATAAAGGACATTCGCAGACAGCTCGGCGACGATGCCACGAATCCGCGCTACATCAAGACAGTTCCAAAACACGGATACGTCTTCATAGGCGATGTAGTCGATGCCGATGATGACAACGTCGCGGGCTTACAAGCAGAAGAGGCGGAGGGCGGCAGCTCGGTGATTGCCGCGGCCGCGGTCCCAAGGCCATATAAGTTTCTCGACTACTACACCGAGCAGGACGCGAGACTTTTTTTCGGGCGCGAACAGGAGGTCGACACGATTTGCTCTCAGATCGTTGCTCATCGGACCTTCATCCTTCACGGTCGCTCGGGGGTGGGCAAGAGCTCGATCCTGCGCGCGGGACTCACGCCTCGGCTAAAGGCTGAAGGCCATCTCGTCTTCGTCATTCGAAGTTTCACCGACCCGGTTCAGCAAATGCTGCATTCGGTTGCCGAAGCACTTGCGGAAGAATCGCCGGTCGAGCCTAACGCCGACGCAGGCTCGACTCTGACGGATCTGATCGCGCGCATAGCCGACGGGCGCTGCGTGATCTTTTTCCTCGATCAGTTTGAAGAATTCTTTTCGCTGCTCAATGAAGAAGCGAGACGGAATTTCTTGAACGTCGCGCGTGAGCTTGCAGCCGGAAGCTTGCCGGTTCGACTCGTGTTTGCGTTGCGTGAGGACCTCTTGGCGGAGATGAGCCAGCTGAAAGCGGCGATCCCCGAAGTGTTTTATCACGAATACCGACTCAAGCGGTTGAACCGCGATCAAGCTGAGATCGCGATAACCGGTCCCGCGCGCGCGGTTGGTTGCAGCTACGAACCCGAGCTGGTTAAACGGCTGCTCGAAGACATCGCCGACCCCGGCGGGATCGATCCGCCGCAGTTGCAGATCGTCTGCGACAATCTTTACGACTCGCGCGACGCCGGGTGCGCAATCGGGCTTGATGCTTACGAGAGGCTTGGGGGGGCGCGGCAAATCCTCGCAGGCTATCTCGAACGCGTCTTGCGCCGCTTCAACGCGAACGACCTGCGAGTAACCAAACACATCCTGACCGCTTTGATTTCGGCGGACGGTCAGCGGCTGGTACTCAAGACCGCAGAGTTGCAGACGCGCACGGTGACTCGCTCTGATGATGACCTCTCGACTGGCCTCCTGATCGAAGAGCTGGTTGCCGCTCGTGTGTTGCGGCGAAGGCGGCAGGACGGCGCATCGTGGATCGAACTCGCTCATGATTTCCTCACGCCCGAAATCCTGCGGTGGCTGACCGCCGATGCCCTCGCACTCAAGCGAGCTCGCGGCGTGATCGAGCGCGCGATGGAAAACTTTCTCACGCACGGATTGCTGATCGACGCGGAGGCGATTGATCTGGTCATGCCGTTCGGCGAGCAGCTCGCATTGACCGGCGATCAATCCGATCTGCTGCTCACGAGCGCCTTGAGCCGCGCGCGTGCGGTGCCCGCTTGGCTGGTCGAAACCTCACCTCGAGCCGAATCGCTTATAGTGGATGCTGGCAACAGCAGCGACTCGGAAATTCGCTTGAGCGCGGTGGCAGCAGCCGGTCTCCTGCGCACGGGTCCGATGAAAAATCTGCTGAGGAAACTCTCGCTGTGGGACTCCGATTTGATGGTGAGGAAAACCGCCAGCATCGCCCTCGCTTCATGGATTGGGACGGCGGTCGAGGAAGCGCTGTCAGACGCAGACGATGGAGCTCACGCGGGTGTCATTCGCCGGTCGATCAGCCTTGCGATGGTGCGCGATCACGATAAGAAGCTTGCGAGGCTCTCGCATCTGTCTGTTCCGGTAAGCCTGCTGGTGGTCGCCGGGTTGATGTGGGTTCGGTTGCGGCGGGACGGCGCGGAGATCGTGCGAAGCGGAATCGGGGGAATGCTCGGCGGCGCGGCCTCGGGTATCGTGGGTGGAATCATTCTCGGTTCGGGTCTTGGAATCGCTCGTGAGGCGACGCCGCTCGAAGGCGCCGAGTTGGTGCTGGTTCTGGTCACGCTGGGCTTTTTCATCGGCGCGATAGGGGGACTCGGGGTCAGCGTCGGCATGATTTCGCTCGCGCACGTCGCGTATCGTCATAGCAAATGGTGGTCGGTTGTTGGAGGTGCGGCGGGCGGTGCGGTGGTCGGAGGAAGCACAAAGCTTTTGGGTGTGGATACGATTCGAGCGCTGTTCGGTCAGAGCCCGACAGGAATCACCGGAGCGTTTGAAGGCGCGGTCATTGGCGCCGGCTTATCGCTGGGCATCGTGATCGCGACCCTGCTCTTCAGACGATGTCGTGGCTGGCAGAGAATTGCCGCCGCGGCGTTGGGAGCGATGTGCGCGGGGCTGCTGCTTATGGTCATTGGCGGGAATCTCTTCAGCGCGAGTCTCGAGATCGTCGCGCGGATGTTTGCTAATTCACAGATCAGAATGGACCCGCTCGCGCCGCTGTTTGGCGAGGTCCGCTTCGGACAGACCACCCAGATCGTGATGGGCGCGCTGGAAGGTTTGCTCTTCGGCGCGGGAGTGGCGAGTGGCATCGAGGTGTCTCTTAAGGAAAAAGATGAGTGAATCCGCAAAAGAGACTGTCTAGTCATGCGAGCCCGATCAGCGTTCGATCATGCGCGCGCGTGAGTCTGCGACTGCAACTGGACAAGATTGCTTGCCGGCAGTGACGTTCCGTCGGATTCCAATCTCCACAAACAATCGGCGACACCGAAGGGTCCTTCCATACGTCCGTCGTAGTCGCGGCACATTTTGCGGACGAGTCTCGTAAACACCGCAGATGTAATTTGTTTCACCGCCCGCAGTTTTAATCTCCTGAAGCGCGTTACAACGTTTCGGAATAGTGAAGTAGTACTCGGTGCGGCCACGCTTTTGTACGTAGTCGATCTTCAGACCGTGAAGCTCCATCCAATGAATCTCATCGCGGGATTCATCGTCAACTTCGCCTCCGAAGAAGCTCATCGACATGCAGCACTTGCCGCAGATGAGACACAGCTCGGACTTTCGCTTCGCCGATAATCGCTTTTTCATCACGCCCTCACTAGAACAGGGATCGACAGGATGAAACAGGATGAAAGGGAGGCCGTTGTGGCTTTCCCAATCCTGTTGATCCTGTTTATCCCTGTTGATTTCTTCACGCCGTATGCGAGATTGATTGCTCACTCCCCAACGCCGCTTGAGCCGCCGCCAAGCGCGCGATCGGCACTCGATATGGAGAGCACGAGACATAGCTCAAACCCGTTCGATGACAGAAGCCTACCGAGGAAGGCTCGCCGCCGTGCTCGCCGCAGATTCCTACTTTCAAACCGGGACGCGTCGCGCGACCTCTTTCGGTTCCCATCTTGACGAGCTGTCCGACGCCCTGTTGATCCAGCACCTGAAACGGGTCTTCCTTAAGTACACCTTTCTCAATGTAAGTCAGCAGAAATTTAGCCGAGTCGTCTCGCGAGATCCCAAAAGTCGTTTGAGTCAGATCGTTCGTGCCGAATGAAAAAAACTCGGCTACTTCGGCTATCTTGTCCGCGGTCAGCGCAGCGCGAGGCAGTTCGATCATCGTGCCGACCAGATAATCGATCTTCTCTTTGGTTTCGTCCATCACTTCCTGAGCGACACGCCGAACGATTTCGGCTTGCAGCCTGAGCTCGTTCACATCGCTCACAAGCGGAATCATGATTTCGGGTAAGACCTTCACGCCTTTCTTCTGCACGCGAGCCGCAGCTTCGAAAATCGCTCGCGTTTGCATTTCGGTTATTTCGGGGAAGACAATTCCCAACCGGCATCCGCGATGCCCAAGCATTGGGTTCGCTTCGTGAAGAGATTGCACTCGTTCCCACAAATGCTGGGGCTTGACCTTTAGTTTCCGAGCGAGCTTTCGCGTGTCTGCTTCATCGTGAGGCAGAAACTCGTGCAGCGGCGGATCGAGTGTGCGAATGGTTACCGGCAATCCGTCCATCGCCTTGAAGATGCCTTCGAAATCCTTGCGCTGAAGCTTGAGCAAACGCGCGAGTCCGCCTTTGTACATTCGCGTTGGCTCCTCGATTTCTTTCTTTCGCGTGCGGCGCGCGCGGCTCAGCTCTTCAACTTTTTTGGGAGCGGTAGCTCGACGCAGTTCACCTTCCAAATTGGTAAGCTCACGTTGAAGCTGCTTGTAATCAAGCGAGCCGAGGATCATCTCACGAACGTAATCGATGCGATCGCCTTCGAAGAACATGTGCTCGGTTCGGCACAGGCCTATTCCTTCGGCGCCGAAACCTCGCGCTACGGTTGCGTCGTCGGGTGTGTCGGCGTTAGCGCGGACATGCATAATGCGAAACTTGTCGGCCCATTGCATGAGCGTTTTGAAATCATCGCCGAGCTCCGGATCGATCACCGGCGCGACGCCTTCGATTACCTGACCGCTCGTGCCGTCCACCGTAATCCAGTCGCCGCGGCGAACGCGCGTTCCATTAACCGAGAATTCGTTCTTGCCATAATTGATCGCGATGTCGCCTGCGCCGACTATGCACGGCTTGCCCCAGCCTCGCGCGACGACGGCCGCGTGGCTTGTTGGGCCGCCTGTCGAAGTGAGAATTGCTTGGGCCGCGTCCATTCCGCGGACGTCTTCGGGTGAAGTCTCACGTCGAACCAGAATGACCGGCTTGCCATCGGCCGCCCACTCCTCAGCCTCTTCAGGTGTGAACACTACGCGGCCGCTTGCGGCGCCGGGACTCGCATTGATCCCGCGAGTGAGAACGTTGACCGGCGCTTTCGGATCGATCGTTTTATGTAGCAATTGATCGATGTCGCCGGCGGGCACGCGAAGCACCGCGGTGCGTTCGTCGATCAAGCCTTCCTTTACCATGTCCACCGCGACTTTGACCGCAGCCGGACCCGTGCGTTTGCCGTTTCGAGTTTGAAGCATCCACAGCTTTCCGCGTTCGATCGTAAACTCGAGGTCCTGCATATCGCGATAGTGGCGCTCGAGCTTGTTCGCAACGCGGACGAACTCGTCATAGATCGCGGGCATATCTTTTTGCAGCTCGTCGATGTGCTTCGGAGTGCGGATGCCTGCAACGACGTCTTCGCCCTGAGCGTTGGTTAGATAATCGCCGAACAACTTCTTTTCGCCGGTTGCCGGGTCTCGAGTGAATGCCACGCCGGTCCCGGAATCGTTACCCATATTACCGAAGACCATTGTGACGATGTTCACGGCAGTGCCGAGATCGTCGGGAATCTTTTCGCGGCGCCGGTAAGCTATCGCGCGATCGCCGTTCCACGAGCGAAAAACTGCCTTGATCGATTCTTCGAGCTGCTTGTTGGGATCGGTCGGAAAAGGTTTGCCGGTATGGGACTTGACGATCTTCTTGAACTCCTTGACCACGCGCTTCAAATCATCGGCGGTGAGATCGGTGTCGAGCTTCGCGCGAGCTTTTTTCTTCGCTGCCGCGAGAGCCTGCTCGAATAACTCGCCGTCGATGCCGAGCACGATCTTGCCGAACATTTGAATGAAGCGCCTATACGCATCATAAGCGAAGCGTTGGTTAGACGTGAGACGCGCGAGCCCCTTGAGCGTTTCCTCATTCAGCCCAAGGTTCAACACGGTGTCCATCATCCCGGGCATTGAAAACTTCGCCCCCGATCTTACCGAGACCAGCAGGGGGTTGGACGGATCGCCGAACTTCTTTCCGGAAGCGCGTTCGACTTCGCGCATTGACGCGAGGACTTCGTGCCACATGCCTTGAGGAAACTGCGCGCCCGCATTGTAATACGCATTGCAAGCTTCTGTAGTAATCGTGAAGCCGGGCGGTACGGGAAGTCGGGCGTTGGTCATCTCGGCCAGGCCCGCGCCCTTGCCGCCGAGCAGGTCCTTCATGTCGCCGCGCCCGTCAGCCTTGCCGTTCGCGAAGAGGTACACGTACTTGGTTGCCATTAAAATCCCCCGTCTTGAAATGAAGCGCTCACTCACAGGTGAAAACTCGATGAATTAGTCAAACTAATCGAATAAAGGATGGCGGGGAGGATGTCAAGGAAAGGAGCCAAGCGCATTGATCAAGCAATTACTGAAACCATCTCGAGCGCTTTCATCGCAAGAGACTCGTCGCCAATCACGCGCGTGGTACGAAGAGCTTCTTCTTTTGTGACGCCTCTGGTGAACAAACGCCAGGCAACGTCCTCATCAATCATCAGCTCGGCGTCGGCCGCTCTTTCAACGTCGATATACAAATTCCATGCCTGGGTCTCTCGTAATAAGAACCATCGTCCGCCCGAATCACCGGTGATGGTCAATGCGACAAGCGTTGAGTCCCTTGCATCGACACCGGCGTAGGTTCTCGGCAACGCTCGAACGAAAGCATCTAGAACCGGCGCGAAGTAATTTGGTTCTTTGAGACCGGGCTTGCCCACCGCATCGCGAATCTGTTGCTGATGATGCCAGCGCTCAGTGTACTCGCGCGCGAGGTCGAGCCATACCGGAGCCGGTTCCGGAGCTGCCCAGTCAACCGGACCACCCATCGCATAAGGATCAAGTGACTCGAAGTACTCACAAGTTTGTTCGCCGGTGAGCTTCATCAGCTCGCACAAAACGCGCGGACTCATTCTGCTCGCCGCCTTGACCCAGGTGTCGTTCAAACGATTAATCAGCGCGACCAGTTCTTCCCAAGTCATGGAGTTGTCGCCCGAGTATGCATACCGGTCGCGCTTACGGGAGAGGATTCCGATTTCGCCGCCGAGCAGATGGCTGGCGATGTCCTTCACCGACCACCCCTTGCACACGGTAGGCCTATTCCAGTCGTCGGGAGAAAGGCCGGATAAGAGTTCGAGGAGAGAATTCAAAATCGGCTGAAACAAAGCGGACACGATGATTGGCTCAGGAGGTTTCATCGCAACGCTATTTGTTGGGCGCATCAAGCGTCGTCAGAACATACTCGATACCTGCCGCTTGTGCCTTGACCGGAATGCCGAGACTGGAATGAATCCACCATTCGGAACTCGCGCGATCAGTCTTTCGAGTGATATGTCGCGCGCGAAACTCGCCCGCCGGGACTCGAATGGTTTCCTCGCCCTTCGCGTCGAAGCGCATCGGCTGGAGAGTCCCCATCGCTTCGGCGAACTCGTCGGGAGTTGCGTAGCCTGACATTTGAACATGATCGCCTTGAAACGCTTGAAGGAAACCCGCAGCCGCTATCGAGGGCGATGAAAAGAAAAATTGCTGAGGCACTTCGAGAGTTTGAGAGATTATGCCTGATACGCTTCCGCGCATTCGAGCAGTCATGGTGTTGCCGTCGAAGTTGAATCGCGTGCGAGTCCGCTCCTCTCCTCGCTGCTTTGTTACTTCCGCAAATGACGGGCGGCGATTAGCGTCGACGCGATGGAAAACGTCGGTCGTCAGATCGCCAACGGTTATTCGACTGTGCACGAGAAAGCCGCCTTCCGAAGTGCCGAACACTTCCCATTGTTCGGCGCCCACCTGTTTGCCATGATCGCGATATGAATAAGTGCCGCTTGCGATCTTACCCCCACGATCCCATCGCCCGTTGTGAACGAGAGCTTTGCCGGTGAGAATCGCGGCGAGATCCTCTTCCATAGTCGCGGACGCGGGAGTCTCGACCACTCGCCCGATCTCACGCCCGTCTCGTTCGACGATTACAGTAGGAACATTGGTGATGCGAAGCGGCTGAACCGAATTCACCGGTTCGTGAAACTGATTGTCGATCCCGATCAGCTTGACCTTAATCTTGTCATTCGCAGCCGAGTCAAGCGCTTTGATCAGCCGGGGAACATAGTTCTTGCTGTCGGGACACCAGGTTCCGAACGCGAGAGTCACCACGGTGCTCTTATCAATCGCCCTGATCGCTTTGACGGCTTCGGCGTTCGGCTCATAGTTCTTCATAACCGATCGCCAGACCGGCACTGTCTCCCACAGCTTGTCCTTGCTCAGCTCGCCCATAGCTCCCGGATGTGAGCGAATTAGAACCGGCTTTCCTTCAACGACAAAGAAATATACCGGCCCGTCCACTCGAGTGAACTTGCCGATAGTTTTTTGCGATGCTTTGGAATCGGAAGTGGCCGAAGTTCGGTCCGCTCCAAAATGAAATGCGTCGGTTGATATAGAGCTCAGCGTGTGAGCTGAAACATCCAGCACGAGCGCGAACGGAAGCTTTGAAGAGAGCAGTGCGAGCCGAGAAGGAGAGTCGCTCGTCAGAACCTGAGCGGTGCGGTCCAGCTCATTGTCAACGTAGACATCACGTGTTGAATCGGTCCAGCTCACAACCACGTTGACGGTGTTCTGCGCCAAAACAGCCGTTGCTCCGACGAAAGAGAAAAGCGTAAACAGTATGACTAATCGCATAAGCGTCCGGTTCGGAAATTTTACGTGGAGGTTAATCGTTACTTGTGTCATTGAACGCCTAGCAACTCGACTTCGAAAATCAACGTCGCGTTAGGCGGGATTCCTGGTCTGCCTTGAGCCCCATAACCGAGATTGGGCGGAACTATCAGCCTTCGCTTCCCACCGACCCTCATCGTCATCAGACCCTCATCCCAACCCTGAATAACCGAGTGAGTTCCTATCCTAAAGGTGAAGGGCTGACCTTTATCGACCGAGCTATCGAACTTCGTTCCGTTTTCGAGAGTGCCAGTGTAATGCACGGTCACGTTCTGACCCAGCTTCGGGCTGTCGCCGCTGCCCACTACCTCGTCGACGTATCTGAGTCCCGAGGGAGTAGTCACTTCACCGCCCGGCCCCGGAGCTGATTTGCCTCGGCCGCCAAAGGCGAACAGAAGCCCAGCCAGCAGCACGCCGGCGATTGCAAGCGAGGCAATCACGATTACTGCTATTCTCCTGGTGGCTTGATTGGATTTTCTTGGTGAGCGAGTGTTTCGAGAGCTACTGCCCCTCCTGATCTTGCGCTTCCTGCTCTTCGGCAACTTATTCCTCCTGTGATGACCACTTGCGTTGATTGTTGAATCGTTTTCGAAATATGGAAGTCGCAGTCAGCCTTGTCAAGTCAGGCTGAAAATGAAATTTGCACCCTGGATCGACCAGCGACCGAGCGAAAAGACGCGCTGCTTTCAGGTTGGAGTGAATCCGTTCGCCAGACGTTCCGCGTAGAATAGATTTGAATCGAGAATGATTCAAACATTGAAGCCCGAATGATGTGACGATTCGTTAAGCGGCGATAAACATCACACGTGGCTGCTGAATGTTCGTAACCAAATTCTGCGGCGGAAGCCGCCTTCGTAATTGAAAAGGAGAGAAAAGTACTATGCGTCAGAAATTTATCCTGTTTTCGCTCGCTCTGGTGTTAACCGTCGGATCGATGGCCGTCGCTTCGGCGCAGGAAATGGGCAAGTCGCTGTACTCACGCCTCGGCGGCAAAAAAGCGATCACCGCGGTAGTTGATCAGTTCGTTGCCAATGTCGGTGGCGATGACCGGATCAATCATTTCTTTGCCGATACGGTTAAAAACAAGAAGCGTCTAGACAAGTTCAAGGACAACCTGGTCGATCAGATTTGCCAGGCAAGCGGTGGCCCGTGCAAGTACAAGGGCAAGGACATGAAGACCGCGCACAAGGGAATGGGCATCACCGATGCAGATTTCAACGCGCTGGTGGAAGACCTGGTGAAGGCGCTCGACAAATTCAATGTCGGCGCTACAGAGAAGAACGAGCTACTTGGCGCTCTCGGCGGATTGAAGGATCAAATCGTGGGGCAGTAAAGCGTAGTCCTCCGAAAAACTGAACGCCTGCGAAGAGCAATCCTCGCAGGCGTTGTTTTTTTTGTCCTCAGTCCCGCCGCCTTAAAAAGAATACTTCAGAGCGAATTGAGCGGTGAACATCGGCACTCGCGTATCGACGAAGTGTTTCTGACCGAGCGCGGGCGAGCCCCCAACGTTGCCGAAGAAAAGTTGATGGATCGGAATGCCGAAGTTTTCGTGATTGAATAGATTGAACAGCTCGGTTCGGAACTCGAGCTTCTGACGCTCACCGAATTTGAATCTCTTGTTGATCGCCAGATCGACAGTTTGAATTCCAGGCGCGCGGAAAATGTTTCGGGGCGTGCTGCCGGGATTACTGAAGTTCAGACCCACACGATCAGTCAGGTTTCCATCCAGATTGTTGTCGCAACAAAACAGCAGCGAATACGGCTGTCCTGTTTGAAAGGAACCGATGCTCGCGAGCTGCCAGCCATCCAGAAAAAAGCTGTCCTTCCGAGAAGGCAAGTCCCATATCGCGCTGAAGACGAAGCGATGTCGCACATCGAAGTTAGCTGAGCCGCGTTCCGCTCGCCGGTCAAGACTGTTCTGCGACAGAGCCTTTGCGCCTTCCAGATCGAAGATGTCGGAGACTTCATCGATTGCGTGCGACCAGGTGTAAGCAGCGGTGAATTGAAGTCCGTGCGAGAAACGCTTGATCGATTGCAACTGCAGCGCGTGATAAATCGAATTCGCATCGGAGTCAATAATGGTGATCGAGCCTAGCAGCGGAAACGGTCTTAAGGTTTTGCCGTTTTGATTCGGCGGAAAATTGAAGCCGATGAACTGCGGCGCGGATCCGTTCGGCACCAGTTGACCGACAACGGGAGTCGTATTCAATCCGAGGTTTGGAGTCGATGCTCTTAACAAGTGGACTCCGCGCGTTCCAACGTAGGCAGCCGAGACAAGAAGGTCGCGGCCGAATTGATGCTCTACCGTTAGTCCCCAATGCTGCGCGTAAGGTGTTTGAAGATTCGCTGCCGGTAACACAAACGCCGGACCGGTAGCAAAATCGGTGAAGGCCGCGGAGTTGATATAAAAATTGATCACCGGCGAGAACGGCCCAGACGCGAGGCTCGATGACGGATTGAATGTGTTCAACGTTCCGGGTATCGCGAACTGTTGCGGATTCGTGGCTGCGAGCGGATGTGAAAACTGGTTTGTGGTATTCAATCCTTGCACGAAACCTGCGAGATTCGTCGGAAGGAACGATGGGAAAACGCTTCGAGATTGACTGACGACCGCTCCGAGAATCTGATCGTAATAGATTCCATAGCCGGCTCGTATCGAAGTCTTGCCGTTGCCGAACGGATCCCACGCGAAAGCTATGTGCGGAGCGAAATTGTTCTTATCCTCTTTGTAGATCTTCGAGCGACCCGCGAGGAATGTTTCAAGCCCTGAACCGGGAAACACGCCGTCCACCGATATTTTCTTTTCGATGTTCTCGAACTCCTGAATTTGTGGAGCGCTGAAGGTGGATTCGATTCGACGATCGGCTTCCGTGGGGACGGTGTTCAGCTCATATCTCAATCCGAGCGTCAAAGTGAGATTACTTGCGAGCCGAATCTGATCTGCAATGAAGAAATCGTGCTGCCAGAATCGCAAGCGAATCGTCGGGTCCGAAACGGTGGTCAGCGTTTGATAGAACCCGGTTGGGGCGCCCGCGGCGACGAAGTCTTTGCCGAGATAGAAGCCGGGAATGCTTCCGAGATTCGCGAGCGTATTGGTCAGAAGCTGACCTTGCTTGACAAGCGTGCCGATGTCAGCCGCTGCGCTGAATACCGCCAGCGGTCGTGAGTTTCGGTCGATCGAGCTATTGAGCTGCGAGCGTCGAATGTCGACACCGGCCGTGAAGCGATGCTTTCGCAGGTTGTAAATGAAGGTGTCGGCGTACTGAAAGATGTTATTGGCTCGAGTCTGCGGAAAAGTGAAAACATCCACGCCAATCGGGCTGTAGCCCGAGACTATCACCTGCCCGATCGGTCCGGTGCCGGTCGCGTTTCCAGATTTGTCCACGCCCAGAGAAGACTCACTGTCCACGCCTGATGGTGAGCTGAAAGTGGGCGGGAGGCCGGGAAGAGTCAGATTGCGAACGAGCGGAGCGTTCAACAGAAAAGGCAGTAACGGAAATTTTCCTGACGGAATCAGAAACGAATCCCGAACCTCCTGGAATCCCAGACTAGTTCTTCCCCACGAGAACCGAAATTGATTCGCAGCCTCGGTAGACAGCGCGCTGTTGAGTGAAAATGCAAGATCCTGTGTTCGCACAAGCGCGCGAAGCGACGAAAATAAAGCGTCGCCGGTCACCGGAAGAATCGTGTTATCGTCGGTGAAGTTGTAGCGGCCCGTCAAACTGTGATCGCGACCGAACGCTCTCAGATTGTGGTCGAGCTTACCGGATAGAATGCTTCCGTCGGCGCTCGCGGGCAGAACCTCGGTGAAAGTGTTGCCGCCGTACGGTCCGTTGGGATTGTTGGGGAACGGAAACAAGCTGAAGAACGCATCGCCAATGTCGGTGGTCGGAAACAAACTGACCCCGTTTCTTACGAAGCCTTTATCACCTGTTTGAAATATGCCCCGGTCGGCGACGGTCGGCACTGCGAAATGCGCCGTCTGGCTGGCATCGATGTCCTGATGCTCATACGAAACGAAGAAATGGGTTTGTCGACTGATGACAGGCCCTCCAAACACAAACCCGTATTGACCTCGAGTGTAAGCCGGCTCCTTCGGCGCGAAGTTTGAAACTTGAAGGGGCGCTCCATTCAGAAGAACTGTTTGTCCATTCGAAACCAAATTTGATTTTGTGCCCGATTGAACAAAATCGAATGGGTCGCGAGCCCTCAGCGAATCTTTGGTTAGAAAGCCATAAACGGTTCCATGAAAGTTCGCTCCGCCCGAGCGAGAAACTGCGTTCACCTGAGCGCCCATGTTTCGACCGTATTGTGGCTCAGGAAGCAGCGTGGTGATTTGAAACTCCTGAACGCTTTCGATTGACTGAGG
>Ga0075436_100000398_pt1 | contig 27968 bp, 25 predicted proteins | sample RhiMethybrSRZTD5_FD_75303 | JGI IMG/M metagenome (GOLD analysis project Ga0075436, IMG submission 75303) | Populus rhizosphere microbial communities from Tennessee, USA - Rhizosphere MetaG P. TD hybrid SRZTD5 | ecosystem: Host-associated > Plants > Roots > Rhizosphere > Soil | place: USA...
CGAACAGCTCGGGGCGGCGGACTACGATGCGATGCACCGGGAGCTCGCGCGCGCCTGGGCGCGGTGCTTCGATGTCCTCGTTCCGGGCGGGATCCTCGCGGTCAACGTCGGCGACGCCGTGCGTTCGCAGGACGGGGAGTTCCGTCTCTGGCCCAACCACGTCGACGTGACCCACGCGTGCCGTTCGCTCGGGTTCACGCCCTTGCCATACGTCCTCTGGAAGAAACCGACGAACAAGCCGAACGCCTTCCTTGGCTCCGGCTTCCTGCCCCCGAACGCCTACGTCACGATGGACTGCGAGTTCGTCCTGCTCTTCCGGAAGGGACCGTTGCGCCGCCTCCCCGTGCGCGACGCGGCCCGCGAGCGGAGCCGGTACTCGCGCGCCGACCGGGACCGCTGGTTCTCGCAGATCTGGTCGGACGTCCGAGGGACGCGTCAGTCGGGTCCGGACGCCCGCACCGGGGCGTTCCCACCGGAGATCCCCGAGCGGCTCGTTCGGATGTTCTCCTGCGTCGGCGAGACCGTCCTCGACCCGTTCGCTGGGACCGGCACGACCCTGTGGGCTGCGGCCCGATGGGGCCGGGACGCGGTCGGCGTCGAGATCGATCCGACGGTCGCCGAGCGACTGCGCGCCCGGGCGAACGAGGTCAACTCGGGGGCGGTGGCGGCGCCTCGCGCTGGCGGATCTCCTCGTCGACCGCGTGCTTGAGGTAGCGCAGGGCCGGCTCGGTCAGCCGGTCCATGTGGAGGAGGAGATAGTGGAGGTAGATCCGCTCCGGCCGTTGGGAGGGACCCGGCGCGTGCGGGCCTCGCCCCGGCGTCGGGGGGTCCGTGCGGTGCGCGACCGAGCCGAGGGTCTCGGCGTGGTGCTCGGCCGCGGGGCCGTGCAATTGGCGGGCCATCGCCCCGACGAGCGGTGGGTACACGCGGTCGACGGGGTCCGGCGGCCGGTCCGATCGGACGGGCTCGGGCTCCGGCTCGGACACGCGCGAGGGGAGGTGCGACCAGGAGGATGTGTAGCTCGTCCGCGCCGTCGAGGGAGCGGCGGACTTGACCTTCAGGTACGGGTGGGTGGGTCGGTCGGGGTCCTGGAGGTCGCCGATCGGCCGACCGGCGATATCCTCGACCAGGTTCTTGAGGCTCCAGCTGTCGCGACGACGCGCCGGTCCCTCCACCGTCCCGAGGTCGTCGTCCACCGTCGCCGCTCCGCTCCGACACGGATAAACCTGAGGTTCGAAGGGAAGTCTAGGCGGTCGGTTCGCCATCGCTCCGCCGCCCCGCGAGGGCCCGCGCGAGGAACTCGTACTCGGGCGTCGAAGCGATGAGCGCGACCGGCAGGTGGGCCGACCCGAAGCGAAGGAGCGCCTCGGCGTAGCCGTTCTCGCGCGGCAGGCGGGCCCGCGGTAACCACGCCACTTCCGCCTCGGTGAGGGCGAAGAACGACCGCGCGGCGTCCGAGACCTCGGCGAGCCGCAGGAGGAACGTCGCGCGCAGGTTGCGCAAGAGCGACCGCCCGCTCTCGGTCGCGAGAAGGTCGTCCGGGTTCTGGGTCGCCAGGATCACGCCGGTGTCGTAGTGCCGGAGGTGGCGCACCAACCGGTCGAGGTACGCCCCGGTCGCCGGATCCCGCGCGATCAGGTGGGCCTCGTCCAACACGACGAGCTTGGGCCCGGGCCGGTCCCGACATCGGCCGTAGACCGCGTCGAGGAGGTACGCGAGATGGAACGGCAGGTGGCCTTCGGGAACGCCGGTGAGGTCCACGACCGTCATCGGCGTGCCCCAGGCGCCGGTCGTCGGGCCGTTCAGGTACGAGAGCGAGCCGGAGCGGAACACCTCGAGAAGGGAGCGCAGTCGACCGAGTTCGCCCGGAGCGGCGTCGATGGCTGCGATGAGGTCGGAGAACTCCGGGACCCCCGGCCCGGCGGCGTAGAGCCGTCGGAGGGCCGCGTCGAGCGCCGCCGACTCCTCGTCGCGCAGGCTCGGGAACAGCGCCCGGAGGATCGCCCCGACGCGACCGGCTTTCTCGGACCGGTCCCCACCCGTGGTCGCCGGGTCCAACGGGTTCCAACGACCGCCCACGCGGTCGGTGACGCCCACGACGCTCCCGCCGAGCGCGCGCGCGAGGCCGGCGAACTCGCCCAACGGGTCGAGGACCACGACCTCGAGGTCGGGGCGCATCCACAGCGACCGGAGCACGGTGAGCGAGGTGAAGAACGTCTTGCCCGAGCCCGTCGACCCGAACACGCCCCACGAGTAGCTCGCGTGGGCCCAACGGTCGAGGACGACTGGGCTCGCGTCGTCGAGCAATAGGCCCACCAGGATCCCGCCGGGCTCGGCGACGGTCTCGTCGACGAACGGGAAGAACGCCGCGGCCCCATCGGTGTGGAGCGTGTGCCAGTACCCCGAGGGACGCGGCTCGGTGCCCAGGAGGTCCGGCGGTCCGGTGGCGGCGCGCGCCTCGAACATGGGGATCCGGGGCCGGAACCCGGCGGCCCGGAACCGCTGCAATAGCCCCGAGCGGCCGCGCTCGGCCGCGGCGGTCCCGAGCGCGAGCGCGTGGACCGACAGACCCGCCCTCCAGAGGTCCTGGTCGCGGGCCGCGACGCGTCGCCCGACGCTTTCGGCGCTCTCCGTTTCCCGCTCCAATTGCGCGGCGCGCGCGTTCGTTCCGTCCGGGCCGCTCGCGAGCTCGGCGGTCGCGACGGCCCGCGCTCTCTCGAGCAGGTCGAGCGCCTTCTCCGAAGGGATCCGGTGCAGCTGCAGTCGCAGCTCGCCGCCGGCCTGCGTCGGAAGCAGGCGCCCGATGAACCCGAACGGGACCTCGGACGGGAGCTCCGGAAGGATCACGGGGGCATCGACGCGCCGACCGGTGTGGAACCAGCTCGGCCCCTCCACGGGCGAGCGATGGGAGCGCCTCGCGGTCGGCACGCTACGCCTCGCCGAACGCCGGCGGTCGTCGTTCGAGCCACCAGAGGGGAAGAACCGAGACGCCAAGCGCGAGGCCCCGGATCGAGGCGAGCCAGGGTGGGGCCGCAAAGAACGCGACCCAACCGGCGAGGGCAACGACGAGGGCGACGAGGAACGGTGGAATCGTCGCCGGTCGAACCCCGCCGGCGCGCCCGCGCTGGGCCCCACGCAGCAGCGCGATCCCGACCACGAGCGCGGCGAGCGCCATCGTCAGGCCCGAGAAGTACGGCAGGCCGACCGAGAGGGCTCCGGAGAGGGCGCCGAACCCGCCCGAGGCATCGAGCGGGTCCATGGCGATCGGCAGTGGCCCCCGGCGAGCGGGCTTCACGAGCCGAAGCTCCGGATCCAGCCGAGCCCCCCGGCCGCCATCGCGAGCTCGCGGTCCCGCAAGCGCTCGACCCGGATCCCGAGACCCTCCAGCCCCTCGCCGACGCCGCGCGCGATCCGGTCGAGTCGGTTCGCATCCGGCTCGGTGCGCCCGGCCGTCCAGAGCACGACCCACACCCGGCGACGGGCCCGGCGACGGCACAGCGCCTCGATCATCTCCCGGTATCCCCGACGGGCGAGGGAATCGGGCGCGGCGCCCGGCACCGGCTCGGACTTGGGCAGGAACGGCCCGTCGCGCAGCGGTTCGAGGCCGGCGACGAGGTACATCCGGCCGTCGGACCGGTCGAGCACCCCGCGGAATCCCTCGAACAGCCGACGGGCGTCGGCCGGCGGGAGGAACGCGACGGGGACGCCACCGGCGGCGAGCACCGCGAGCAGTTGACCGGAGCCGGTCTCGACCGAGGTCGCGTGGGGCCGCCCGCGTCGCGGGGCGGCGGCCGGCCCCGAGGGGCGGGCGCCCGCCCGCAGTCGGTACGCGACGTAGTCGCCGACGCGTTCGTCGAACCCCTTTCCGTCGGACCGATGGACCGAGAGCAGGAAGCCGCCACCGAGGAACGGGAGCCACCAGATCGGCCCCGCGACCGTCGCGGCGAGTGCACCGACGGCGGCGTACGCCGCGAACTTGAGGGCGTGGCGGACGCTCGGGAACGGTCCGAAGCGCATCCGCCGAGCGAGGCTCTCGGGAAGGGTCACGAGGACCGGTCCGTCCGCCCGGGTCGGATCGTCAGTCACGCCGGCCACGCCCCATCGATCCCGCGCGCGGCGAAGGGAACCGGTCCGCGGCGCCGGGGGACGACCCGCCGGTCATGTGGCGGACCAGGCGGGCGGTGCCGTGGCCGAGGAAGTCGCCGGCGAGCACCGGGATCGACCCCGGGAACCCCGCCGACCCGAGCGAGCGGCCGGCGATGCCCACCGCGCGCTGGAGCGGCGGGGCCAGCGTCGCGACGCGTCCGATCGGGGCGACCACCCCCTGCGCGGCGCGCGACGCGACGAGGAGCCCGCGCTGGACGCCGCCGCCGATCGTCGCTCCCGCCGAGGGAAAGCCGATCGACTGGAGGTTCGACCCCGCGACTGAGAGGAACGCCGGCGAGGCGAGCCCGACCGTGAGGAACCCGAGGAGGAGCAGGATGCTCGGCGCTCCGACGGCGAGCTCGAGGGGGATCACGAGGACGCACGGCAGGAACGCGAGCTCGCCGAACCAGAGCCACGCGCGGCGGGCCAAGGGCGCTAGCGTCGGGATCGGCCAGACCAGCGTGAAGAGCGGGAGGAGGACCAACAGGACCGCGAGGAGCGCGTTGCGGAGCGCGACGGCCGTCGCGAGGAGGAGGACGACGGTGAACAGCGCGAACGTGAGGACGAACGCGAGGGCGCCGTTGTCCCACGAGAACGCGAGCTCGCCCGGCCCGGCCAGGTTCTGCCAGTGCTGCCACTGTCCTCCGTCGAACTCCGCGATGATCGGGTACATCGATCCCGCGACGTCGAGGATCGCGCCGGCGATCGGGAGGGAGAAGTTCGCAAGGAGGACCGAAAGGACCAACCGCGCGAGCAACGGCTCGCTCCGCCCGGCCCAGCGTCCGAGGAACGAACGGCCGAGATACGCGAGCGCCACGCCGATCCCGACGATCCCGACCAGCGGGTCCACGACGTTCGCGACGAGGTAGGCGCTGAACGACGCCCCGCCGGCGAGGAACGACCCGGCGGGTGTCGGGGCCGGTGGAAGGGCGGGGTAGAGCGACGACGGAGCGAGCTCGGGGACGAGCAGGTTGTCGTACGTGGGGGCGATGATCACCCCGAGGACCGCGGTGAGCCCGGCGAACAGGGCGAAGAGGATCGCCTGGATGGTGAGGCCGCCGAGGTCGACCATGGCCGGGCTCCGGTCAGGTGCCGGTGACGACCCAGTGGGCGAGCCCCCAGACGAGCCCCGAGAGGGCCGCGACGAAGATTACGCTCCCGATCAGGGCGTCCTTCGCCCGGTCCTTCGCCTGGATCTTCTTCGTGACGTCGGTCGAGAACCAGCTGAGGGCGACGCGCGCCCAGACGATCGCGAGGAGCCCGCCACCCGAGAGCCCGAGCAACGTCACGACGCGCTGGACCGCGGCGGTGAAATTGCTCACCGGCGACGCCGACGCGCCGGGGAGTTCGTGGGGCGCCGAGGCGAACGCCATCGGGCTCGCCGTCGCCGCTCCGAGCGACGGCAGGAGGAGCAGCCCGAGGGCGACGACCGTCATCGCCGCGGATCGGGCGGGGTGCGCGGTCACAGGTCCTCCGCGGGTTCCGTCGACCCGCGTTCGGCCTCGGTCCAATGGAGTCGCTCGCCCCCGGCCGGATCCGGTCGCACCTCGATCCGACCGGCCCGTATCCAGCGGTCGACCGCCTGGTCGGTGGACCCGCGCGACAGGCCCGCCTCCTCGGCCAGCATCACGAGCGTCTCTCGTTCGAGGCCGTCGGATCCCTGAAGGAGCTCTCGGATCTCGCCGAGCTCGCGCGACGCCTCGCCGGTGTCGCCCGGCGTGCGGGTGCGTCGTCGCCATCGGAGCACCCAGGCACCCACGAGCGCCCCGACCACGGAGAGGCCAACCGCGCCACCGGTGATCCAGCCTCCCGTGTCGATCGACACCGAGACGTTTCCCGGTGGCGCCCGCGGGTCGGTCGCGCTGACCGACGCGACCAGGACCGTCGTCGCGACCGTCACCGAGCGGTCGAGCCCGTCGGTGACGGTGAGCTCGACCGTGACCGAGCCGTTCGATATCGGGACCGCCGCCCATGTCCAGGCCCCGGGGCCGGAGCGATTGCCCGCCGAACCCTCTCCATCGGAAAGGGCCCAGAGGTACTCGTACGGGGGCACGCCGCCACGGACCGAGGCGTTGAGGGCCAGGTCGCCGCCGACCACCGGGAGGGTGGTGAGCACCGTGAGGCTCGAGGTCAGGGGAGCGGCGACGCCGATCGCCAGCGACGTCCGATCCGAGTTGCCCGCCGCGTCGTCGACTTCGAAGAAGAGTGTAGCGTTACCCGGCTGTCCGAACTCGCCCACCCAACCGACGGTCCCGGAGTCCGGGAACGTGCCGTTCCATCCGGAGGCGTTCGCGATCGGGACCGAGGCGAACGCGGTCCATCGGATCGGTGGGGCTCCGCCGGTGACCGTCGCGGTCAGGTGGAACGGCGCCCCCTCCTCCCCGCGGTCGTTCGCCGGGACCACGCTCACGGTCGGCAGCGGGTACACCGTCCCGAACGCCGCCGTCACCGTCACGACGTCCCCGACGGAATCGGTCAGGGTCAGATCGCCCCACGACGGCCCGGCCCGGTCGACGGCGATGATCGTGGAGTAGGACCCCGACGCGGGGAACGCGAGCGGAACCGTCGGGCCGCCGGGGTTCACGTCGAGCGTCGCGACATACGGGGCGACGCCGTCGGCCACGCGGACCTCCACGGTAAGCGGGGTTCCGACATCGAGGGCCGCCCAAGGGGCGGCCAGCTCCGCCGCGGGCGGCGGATTCACGCGGAGCACGCGCGTCTCGTACGCAAGCGCGCCGCCCGCGTCGAGGACGGAGACGGTCACCGAGTAGTTCCCGGCGTCCGACGACGCGAACGACCAGCTCGACCCGACCCCGAACCCTCCGGCGGAGCTTGACCACGTGACGTCGTACGGTGGGACACCCCCGCCGACGTTCGCGTTCAACCGGATGGGGATCCCCGGGTCGGTCACCGACGGGTCGGCGTCGACGGCGACCACGAGGACGTTCGTTTCCGGCCGAGCGGACCCGTCTCCCTCGAGTCCGGGCGCGTCGATCCATGGCGTCGCGAGAAGGACGGGGGACCGCGATCCCGGTCCGGTCCCGAGGGAGAGATCGGCCCGGGCGAGAACGGGGGCGACCGAGGGCGGCGCGCCCGGGGCCGTGGGGCCGAGCGTACGTCCCGCGCCCACGATCGAGAGCACCGACAGGGCGAGCGCGCACCCGATTCCCAGCCGACCGAGACCGACCGCCGTATCGACCGTTGCCCGCACCCGAACCACCGGACGGCCCGACCCGATCCGGGGTATTTCGCCGGACGGCTACCGCTGAACGCTGGGAGGTGCGGGGGCCCGGACCGCGAGCGCGACGTGGTCGCGCGCGAACGGTCCGAGGTCGGCGGTGTCGGTGGTCGGGTACGCGTGGGCCGTGAGTTCCTTCCGGGCCTCCTCCACGACCGCCCGGACCGGACGCGACTGGGTCACCGATCGGACCTTGAGCATCAGGAGACCGACCCCACCGGGGGCGAGCACGGCGTCGGCGTTCTCGACGAAGATGCGCGCCTGCGCCCGCTGCGCCACGTCCTGGTAGAGCAGGTCGACCGGCCCGACATCGGCCGAGTACCGCTCGGGCAGCTGGGCGTCGGCGAGGATCGGCAGGATGTTCGGTCGCTGGCGCGCTAATCGGAGCAAGGGGGCGAACGAGACCGGGCTTTTCTCGACGACGAAGAGCGTCGCTTTCGGCAGGAGGTCGGAGAGGTGGCTCACGGTCGTGCCGTGCGATCCGCCGAGGTAGAGGACGGACATCGCCCCGGTCCACGGCGCGCGCGGGGCGCCCTTCAGGAGGTACGCGGCCAGCTTCGAGCGGAACGGGTCCCATTGCCGCCACTCGACGTCCCCGTCGCGGCGGAGCTCCTCCCCGTAGACGCGGTGACCGGGGACGAGGTTTCGTGTGAAGAGGTCGCGGCCGGAGCGCCCGACCCCGTCCCAGTTCGTCGTGTCCATGCGGCCCCTAGTCCGTGGCCACCAGGACCTCGACCTCGACCGGCGCGTTGAGCGGGAGGGCCGTTACGCCGACCGAGGCGCGGGCGGGGCGACCCGCTTCGCCGAAGATCTCGATGAACAGCTCCGTCGCGCCGTTCGCGACCTCGTGCTGACGCACGAACCCGTCGGACGAGGCGACGTAGACGACCACGCGCAGCACGCGCCGGATCCGGTCCACCGAGCCCAGCTCGACGGCGAGCGCGCTCAGCGCCTGGAGCGCGGCCGCGCGCGCGAGGTCCTTCGCGGCCGCCACGCTCACGTCGCGTTCGACCCGGCCGGGCGACACGATCGCACCGTCGCGGGCGACGATCTGTCCGGAGACCCAGGCGATCCCCGACTCGACGACGACCGGGGCGTACGAGCCGGCCGGACGAGCGGGCGGAGGTAGGACGATCCCGAGCTCGCGCAGCCGCTCGCTCGGCGAGGTTCCCATGGGCCGCGAAAGACGGCCCGCGGGAAAACGGTGCCGGGCGCGGGGTCGCTCGTCCGCTCCCGACGAACCGTTAAGCCGAAGGCCGCCTAGTGAACCCCGATGGCGGGGCTCCTCCGGCGCCTGCGTCGGCCGAAGGAGGCCGAGCCCGAACCCGAACCCGAGGTGGCGCCCGTCGAGGACGAGGCGCCCGAGCCCGCGCCGGCGCCCGAGGGACCCTCAAGCGAGGAGGTCCCCGCGGAGCCGGTGGTGCTCCCGGAGCCGGCCGAGCCGGCGGTCCCGGCTCCGCCCGAGGGCCCGGTCGGTCCGCCGCCCCCGCTCCCCGAGGCCGACCGGGAGGCCGCGCGCAGCTCGATCGCGCGACGTCGCCCCCAGTCGAAGTGCTTCCTCTGCGGGAGCGACCTCGACGGCCCGTGGTGTCCTACGTGCCGGATGGCGTGGAGCGACTGAACGGCCCGGAACGGAACCCAGATAAGCGGCCGCGGCCCGTCGGGCCCGAGGTCCCTTCGTTGCCCGATCCGGCGTGGATCCGATGGAGCCTCCGGCTCACGCTGCCGAGCCTGCGCGCGACGGTGCGCCGCGGTCCGTACCGCCGCCTGTGGGCCCTCGCCGCGGTCGCGTTCGTCGTCATCTCGATGTTCGTCGGCCAGATGGTCCTGATCTTCCTCCAGGATTCGCCCCTCAACCACGAGCCGATCCAGGTCTACACCGTCACGAGCCCGGGGCAGGTCTCGAACCCGTACCTCGTCCCGGCGGTCATCGTGACCGCGCCGCACCTCGTGCTCTCGTTCGCGTTCTGGCCCGCGCTCGTGATGGTCCTCTTGGGGGTCGGGATCGGGCTCGCCGTTGCGAGCTCCGTCGCCCTGTTCGTCGCCCAACGTCGGCGCCGCATCGACATCGCCGCCGGCGGGGCGGCGCCGGTGGTCACCGGGGCGGCGCTCTTGGGCGCCTGCTGCTGCACGTCGTGCGCGGCCCAGGCGGCGACGATCGGGCTCCTGGGTGCGGCGTCCGGAACGAGCGCGCCGGTGCTCATCGCGAGCTCCTGGCCCCTCGGCCTCTTCCAGCTCCTCGTGCTCGGGGCGAGCCTGCTCTACATGGAGCGGGAGCTCGAGGGCGCGGGCGCTCCGTCGATCCCGGTGCCCGCCTCCCAGCGGCGGCGCGCCGTCGGCGTGGTCCTCCGGATCGCCCTCCTGCTCGGGGCGATCACGTGGTTGTTCTCGTTCGTCATCGAGTGGAGCGCGGGCGACCAGCCGATCACCTCGGGGCTCCTCTACCACTGGCTCTTCGAGCACTGGGCCCTCGGCCTGATCGCCCTCGTCTCCGCGCTCGGGCCCTTGGGGGCCTGGTCGTGGTTCGGTCGCCACGCCGGGGTAGGGTGGGGGATCCGCGTCGTCGTCCTGCTGGCCGGGATCACCTGGGGGATCGGCGTACCGGGGTTCGCGACCGACTGGGGGATCGGTGGGACCGTCAACGAGGCGCTCGGCTATGTCGGGGCGCCCGCCGCGTGGGGGGCGATCCCGCCGGACTCACCGCTGGGCGGCGAGCTCCTCTTCCACTGGATCTTCCAGCACATCGTCCTCGCGGGCTGGGGCATCGCGGTCGGGCTCGCCCCCACCCGGGCGTTCGCGGTCCTCTCCCCCGACCGGCGCCCCGTCCCCGGGTGGGCGCCGACCGCCGCGCCGACGGTGCGACCGGAGCTCTCCGACACCCCGCGGCTCGACTGACGTCTCCGCGCAACGCCGCGCGGGCGACCCGCCGACGCCCGCTTTATACGAGGGGGGACGGTCGGGCGGCGATGCCCGCCAGCACGCTCCCGTCGCTCCCCTCGAGCGGCGTCGAGGACGACCTCACGACGACGGAATCCGCGCTGATCGCGCACCTGTTCGAGCTCCAACCGGGGTACGCCGTGTTCCTCGGGATCCACGGCTACGACGGGCGGCTCCCCGACCTCTCCCGCCCCGCGACGGAGGCGTGGGCGGCGCGGGCCGATGGGCTGCTGCGCGACCTCCGGTCGATCGGGGCGTCGAAGCTCTCGGCCGAGCGGCAGTACGACCGGACCCTCCTCGAGCTCCTGCTCGAGAGCCCGCTGTTCGACCTGCGCCTCGGGCTCGACCTCGACCGGAACCCGATGTCGTACGTCGGCTCGATCTCCCTCACCTCGTACATGGTCCGGGACTACGCGCCGGTGGCCGCCCGCGTCGCCGCGATGCGCCGGATCCTAGAAGCCGTCCCATGGCTCCTCGAGACCGGCCGACGCCGTCTCCTCGCCCAGGTCCCCGACCCGTTCGTCCGGCTGGCGATCTCGATGGCGGGGGGCCTCAAGTCCCACTTCGGCGAGGCGGAGGAGTTCGCCCGGCGCGCCGGCCCCTCGCTCGGCGACGAGATCAAGGGGGCGCGCCCGGTCGCCGAGAAGGCCGTCGACGAGTTCCTCGAGCGGCTCAAGAACGACTACCTCCCGAAGGCGACGAACGACTTCGCGCTCGGCGCCGAGCGCTACCAGAAGCTGCTCTGGGTGCGCGAGGGGATCCGCACCCCGTTCCTCGAGGTGCTCCGCGCGGGCCAGCTCGACCTCGAGCGCAACCAGCAACGGCTGGGCGCGATCGCGTCGGGCCTCCATCCGACGATGCCGACGGTCGGCGCGATCGACGCGGCGTTCGCGTCGATCTACCCGCGCCACGCGACCGCCGCGGGGCTCGTTCCGAAGGCGCAGGAGTACGTCGAGGAGACCAAGCGGTTCGTGGTCGCGAAGGACCTCGTCTCGATCCCCGAGCCCGCGGTCTGCCGGGTCGAGGAGACCCCCGTCTACGGACGCGCGCTCTCGACGGCGAGCATGAACCCGCCGGGGCCGTTCGACGTCGGGGAGACCGACGGGATCTACTACGTGACGCCCGTCGACGCGAGCTGGACCGCCGAGCGGCAGGAGGAGTGGCTGAGGTCGCTGAACGACGCGATGCTGCGGAACATCACGGTCCACGAGGTCTACCCGGGCCACTACCTCCAGTTTCTCCACTTCCGCGCGAAGGGGTCGACCCTCGCCCGCCGAGTGTATCTCTCGGCGTCGTTCTCCGAGGGCTGGGCCCACTACTGCGAGCAGCTCGCGATCGAGGCGGGCCTCGGCGCGGGTTCGCCGGACGCCGAGCTCGCCCAGATCCACGACGCCCTGCTCCGGGATTGCCGATTGATCGCGTCCGTGGGCCTGCACACCGGCGGCTGGACGCTCAAGCAGGCGACGGAGCTGTTCCAGCGCGAGGCGCACTTCGAGACGCTGCCCGCCGAGCGCGAGGCGATCCGCGGCACGTTCAACCCCGAGTACTTCTGCTACACGCTCGGGAAGCTCGCGATCCTGGACGCGCGCTCGAAGCTCCTCGCGTCGCAGTTCGGTGGATCGCTGCGCGCGTTCCACGACCGGCTGCTCGGGTTCGGTTGCCCCCCCATCGGGGTCCTCGAGACGCTGCTCTCGGCCCGCGCCTAGCTGGGTCCGACCGGCCCGTCGGACGCTTGACGCTCGGCCCAGTCGATCGCAAAGTCCGCGATCTCCTCCCACTGGGGTCCGCCGAGGACGCCGTAGTGGTTCCGCCCCTCAAACTCCCGGAACTCGACGTTCGAGGACGAGCCGCGACGGTAGAGGTCGTAGTTCTTCCGGTTCAGCCCCGCGGGGATGATGTGGTCGGTCGAGCCCGCGGTGAGGAGGAGGGGCGCGTGAGGGCGGGTGAAGTCGATGCGATGGGCCTTCGACCGCGACTCTCGAGGGACGCGCAGCGACTCCGGTACGACCTGCGCGTCGTAGACGGACCGCTGGACCTCTGGCGGCATGCCGTTGACGAAGGCATACTGGAATCGCGGGAAGGACATCCGATACGGACGGGACGAGGGTAGGAACGGGTTGACGACGGGCCAGTTCGCGCGCAGGAGCGAGACGCTCGGCGTGAACACCCCCGGTGGAGGCGCGGAGTCGATCGCCACGCCGACGTGGCCGAATCCTCGCTGGAGCAACGATTGCACGACTAGGCCGCCCATCGAATGGCCGATGAGGATCGGCGGTCGGGTCAGGCCCCGGATCGCCTCGACGTGGTGCGAGACCACTTCCTCGAACCCTAGCTTCGCGAGCTGGGGGTCCGGGTCAGCGCGGTTGAGTTCCTCGACCGTTCGGTCGCGGCGAGGCCAGGGCAGTGCGACGACATCGAGCCCCCGCGCACGGTATCGTGCGACCCAGGCGTCCCAGCAGCGGTAGGTCATGAACATCCCGTGCACCAGAAGGACCGACCGGGAACCCATCCTCGACGCCTCGCGCGGTCAGCATCCCATCGACGCCATAAGGGCTCGCGGAACGGACCCATCGACCGAGCCGGGTCCGGTCGGCGAGAACTCTCGCGTGTGCGACGTTAAAATACGGAGACTCCGATGCCGCGGCGATGGCGCAGCCGAGCGGTGCGTCGCCTCCTCCCGAGGCGATGCGCAAGGGGATGAGCCGAGGCATGGTCGCCGGGGTCGTCGTGGTCGTGGCGATCCTCGCCCTCGCGGGGGGCGTGCTCGTCGGCAAATCGGTCTACGGAAGCTCCAGTTCCTCGGCCACGAGCTTCCTGGTCGTCGGGACGAACGTCCCGTTCCCGCCGTTCGAGGACTACAACGCGACGTCGAACAGCTACTTCGGGTTCGACATCGACCTCGCGCAGATGGTCGCGACGGCCGCCCACGACACGCTGATCATCCGCAACTTCGCGGACTTCACGATCCTGCTCTCTACGGTCGGCACGGGCGGGGTCGACATGGCCGCCTCGGCGATCACGCTCTCGGGCACCGTCGGGGCGGACCGCAACCAGACGATGTCGTTCTCCGATCCGTACTATAACGCCAACCAGGCGCTGCTGGTCAAGAGCTCGAGCACTCTCACGTGCCCGTCGAACGTCTGCACGAACGCGACCCTGGTGGGCCTCACCGTCGGCCTTCAGACCGGGACCACGAGCGAGGGTTGGGCGGCGGACAATCTCAACTCGTCGACGACGATCCAGCAGTTCACGACCGTCGACACGGAGATCGCCGCCCTCGAGGCCGGTAGCATCGACGCGGTGATCATCGACTCCGCGCCGGCGACGGCCCTCGCCGCCGGCTCGAGCGGGGCGATCAAGGTGGCCGGAACAATCATCACGAACGAGCTCTACGGGTTCGCCGTAGGCCATGGCGACCCCGAGCACCTCCTGCCGATCATCAACAGCGTCCTCGCGACCGCGATGCAGGACGGGACGTACCAGAAGCTGGTCACGAAGTGGTTCGGGTAGGGACCGCATCGACCCCGGGCCCCGGGCCTACCGTCTTTTCTAGTACGGGGGCCCTAGGTCCGAACCGTCCGGGGCCGCCACGACGGGCGGCCGGGTAAGGTCCGTTGGTCGACCCGCCCAGCGCCCAGCCATCCCCGGCTCGACCGCGCTCGACCTCCTGGGGACGGCGCCTCGGCCGTTGGTTGGCCTCCGTCGGATGGGCGCGCCTCATCGGGTACGTCGCCGCCCTGCTCGCGGCGAGCGATCTCGTCGTCTGGCTCGGGGTTCGCGGGTACTACAACATCCACTATCTCGCCAGCATCACCCCGATCCTCCTCCAGGCGTTCGTCGTCACGTTGGAACTGATCGCGGTCGTCGTCTCGCTCGGCTTCCTCGTCGGGTTCACCATCGGGTGGTCGCGGACCTCGCGGCACCCTATCGTGCGGGGCATCGGCGGCCTCTACGTGGACTTCTTCCGGAGCATGCCCCCGCTCGTCCTCATCGCCTTCGCGTTCCTGATCTCGCTGACGTCGTTCGCCTCGTTCATCCGCAACCCGTACGCCGTCCAGAGCATCGCCCTGTGGCTCGGGGTCGTCGTCCTCGGCCTCCACTCGGGGGCGTACCAGGCGGAGATCGTGCGGGCCGGGATCCTTTCGGTCCCGGCCGGCCAGACCGAGGCGGCCGACGCGATCGGGCTCTCGAAGATCCGGACGATGTTCCTAATCGTGCTCCCCCAGGCGTTCCGGGTCGCGTTGCCGCCGCTCGGCAACGAGTTCTCGTCGGTGATCAAGGACACCTCGCTCCTGAACGTCATCGGCTGGCTCGAGCTCAGCGGGATCGGTCTCTTCCAGGTCCTCCCCGCGCTGCGCGTCTCGGTGTTCGGTCCGCTGATGGTGTGGACCGAGATCGGGATCCTCTACCTGATCGTCACCTCGGTCCTGAACGGCACGGTCCGAGCCCTCGAGAACGTGTTCAAGGTCCCCGGGCTCGAGGTGGCGTCGGCATGACCGTCCTCAGCATCCGGGGCCTCCGCAAGTCGTTCGGCGCGACGGAGGTGCTGCGGGGGATCGACCTCGACGTCGCGCAAGGGGAGGCGCTCTGCATCATCGGACCGTCGGGGTCGGGCAAGTCGACGCTCCTGCGGTGCACCAACTTGCTGGTTCCGCCGGACGCGGGCGACATCCTCCTGAACGGCGTGCGCGTCAACGACCCACGCATCCGCCCCGAGTGGGTCCGGCAGCAGATCGGGATGGTCTTCCAGTCGTTCAACCTCTTCGCGCACCTCACGGCGTGGCGCAACGTCGCGCTCGGTCTCGTCCACGTCAAGAAGATGAAGCGCCCCGAGGCGCAGGCCCGGGCGCTCGTCGAGCTCCAGCGGGTCGGCCTTGCGGACAAGGTCGACGCCTACCCGGCGCAGCTCTCCGGTGGGCAGCAGCAGCGCGTCGCGATCGCCCGAGCGCTCGCGATGGACCCGACGGTGATGCTGTTCGACGAGCCCACCTCGGCCCTCGACCCCGAGTTCATCCACGAGGTCCTCGACGTGATGGCGCGCCTCGCGGAGGACGGGATGACGATGGTCGTCGTCACCCACGAGATGGGGTTCGCCCGCGAGGTCGCCGACGAGATCGCGTTCATGGACCGCGGGCTGATCGTCGAGCAGGGCGCGCCCGCGGAGATCCTCGAACGACCCGGCCACGAGCGTACGCAGGCGTTCGTGGGCAAGATCCTAAGGTGAAAGGAGGTGGCATCCACGGACGCGCCGGTCGCACGCCCTCGACCCAACCCGCCGGTAGGGCGACCGAAGATCCCGGAGGGCGCCCCACGGTCGCCCCCGCGCCCGTGGGGGCGGTGGTTGGCCCAGGCCGGCGTGCTCGTCGTCGCCGTGGCGGTGTTCCTGGTCCTCGGAACCCTCCGGGTGTTCAACCTGCCGTTCGTCCTCGCCCACTTTCCCGAAGGGTTCGGACCCGCCCTGGTCTCGCTCGAGCTCACGACCATCGCCTTCGCGATCGGCTTCGTCCTGGCGATGCCGCTCGGGCTCGTCCGGGCGTACGGACCCGGGGCGTGGCCCCGGCGGACCGATCGCCCTTGGCCGTTCTTGGTCCAGGCCGTCGCCGCGGTCGGCTTCCTCGAGTTCGTGGTCGCCGCGGTCCTCGCGTTCGGTCTGCTGGGGCTCTATCCGATCGATCCGCTAGAGCGACTCGTCGGGCACCCGGGCGAGGTCGCCGGAACTAGCGTCACACTCGCTGGGCTGGCCGCCGCGGTCGGTCTAGGTGCCGTCCTCCTCGCCCGCGTCGTGCGGGCTCGGGCGCGCCTCCCCCGACCGACCGCCGCGGCCACCGAGGCGACCCCGACGTCTCGCGTCCCTCTCTCGGCCCGGAGGTCCGGCGCGTCGGCCGACGCGCGCGACGTCGGGTCGGTCCTCCGGTGGCCGTTCTACGGGTTCGCGACGGGGTACGTGACCGCGATCCGGGGGACGCCGTTCCTGGTCCAGATGTTCATCGTCTACTACGCGATCATCTTCGCGTACCCGCGGTTCCAGTTCCTCGGGATCGCCGTGCCGTTCTGGGCCGGCCTGATCGCGCTCGCGATCAACACGACGGCGTACCAGGCCGAGGCGCTGCGCGGCGGGTTCCAGTCCGTCGAGCGGTCGCAGATCGAGGCCGCCCGGGCGCTCGGGTTCGGGGCGTGGGCGACGTTCGTCCACATCACGCTACCCCAGAGCCTCCGGCTCGTGACCCTCCCGCTGAGCAACGAGTGGATCAGCACGTTCAAGACGAGCACGATCCTGAGCTACATCAGCGTCGTCGAGCTGTACTTCTGGGCGCGCTCGGACATCGCCTACCAACTGGCCCGGCCGATCGAGGCGTTCGTGATCGTCGCGCTGTTCTACCTCGCGGTCAACGTCACGATCAGCCGCTCGGTCTCCTACGTCGAGCGGCGGTACCGGATCCCGGGCCTGGGCTCGATGGCGCCCGAACTCCCGGGGCTTCGCGGGTTCCTCGGCGGCCGGACCTGAGCCCGCCCGCCCTTCCTCGGGGGCGAGGGACGGACGGCCCTGCCCTCCGATCGTCGGACCGTGGGGAGTCAGTGAGGAACTAATGCGGCGCCTCTTCAACGCCGGGACGATGGAATGCTCGATGGAGCTGTTCCGTAACCCCTCGGACGCCCGCGGTCGGTCCTCGGTGGCGCGACGCTTCCGCCTGCTGTTGCCCCCGTTCACGGGGTTCGTCCCCGTGCCCCCGATCGAGTTCCCGCTGCCCGACCTCGTCGCGCCCTCGGCGCGTCGCCCGTTCGGGTACGCCTGAGGCGCCTCCCGGCGACCCAGCCGCCCGACCGGTTCGCCCCGCAACCCCGCCTGACCTTGGGCTGGGTCGGTTCCCCCCGAGGAGTGCTGCGTCGACGGCTCGATCCTTCGTAGGCCCGGCGGCCACGCGACTCAAGGCTCGTTCCGAGGCACGGGCCGGCCCGGGGTCGCGAGGTCTTAGGCCCGATCCGTCGAGGCGTTCTCGAGTTCGTCCATCAGGCGGTCGAGGTCGGAGGACGGGGGCGGGGGAGCGGGAGCGGGCGCGACCGGGGCCGCTTCGGTCGGCCCGGACGCCGCGGCCGTCGGCACCGAAGGATCGACCGGCGGTGCCGGTCCCGTCGATGGATCCCCCGCGGCGCTCTCGCGGTTGCGCCGTCGAGCGAGCAGGGCCAGCCACGCCACGGCCGCGATGAACGACGCGAAGAGCACGACGGCGGCGATCGGGCCCAGGAGGGGCGAAGAGAACGCGAGGCCCCCGGGGCCCTTCGGGCCGGGGGTCGGCGACGTGCCGGAGCTCGAATTGCCGGGCGGCGTTCCACTGCCGCTGCCCGACCCGTTGCCCGAGCCGGAACCCGAGCCGCTGCCGTTCCCCGTGCCGTTGCCCGACCCGGAGCCGTTCCCACCACCGCCGGAGGTCGAGCGAGGGGTCACCGTCAGCGTCGTGGCGCCGAACGCGCTGCTGGCGAAGCTGTCCGTGACCGTGCAACCCGCGGTGTACGAGCCGTTGCGGTCGTACTTGTGCGAGACGAGCGCCCCGGATCCGGTCCGGCCGTCCCCGAAGTTCCAGACGAAGAAGTACGGCGGGCGGCCCCCGGTCGCCGCGCACAGCAAGGAGACGTTCGAGCCCTCGACGAAGCTGGTCACGTTCGCGCTCACCGACGCGACGAGGGTCGTCAGGGTCGTGAGTCGGGCGACCGACGACGCGGTCGTAGAGTTGGCGTCGCTACTCCCGCAGTTTGACGCCCCCGAACAGCCGTCGGTCGTGTCGACGCGGAACTGGTAGGTGGTGTTGTTCCCGAGCGGGCCGACGTCGAAGCTGTGCATCGAGACGTTGTAGACCGTGCCGAGGGCGGTGGTCGCACCGGTGTCGGAGAGTTGGAGAACCCGGTACGAGCGGAACGCGACGAACCCGGAGTAGTCGGCGGAGTCCGTCCAGCGGAGCCGCGCCATCGCGGGGGTGACGAGGCTCGCGGTCAGCGTCGCAACGGCCGGGAGCTTGACCGTGAGGACGTTCGAGTACGTCGTGCCGAGGAGGGAGTCGTTGTACGTCGCCTCCCACCAGTACGTCGAGCCCGGCGACAGTCCGTCGACGTAGTACGTGACGGTCAACTGGTCCGCGACGCTGGCGACGTGCGACCACGGCCCCATCGCGCCGCTCGTCGAGACGTAAAGAGCGTAGCCCGTGAACAGAAGGTCCGTCGCCGCGGTCCACGAGAGGCCGAGGGCCGCCGGCGAGGTTCCGCTGGCCGACAGGTGGAACGTACTGTTCGCGGGGGTGATCGCCGCCGTCGGCGGAGCCGCCCCGGTCGCCGCGGCCGTCGGGGCCGCCCATGTCAGGAGCATCGGCAGCACCGCCACGAGGATCAGCGCGAGCACGGCGATGGGGTGGAGGGCCGGGGGCGAGGGTGCGTGGGGGTCTCCTCGCGAAGTGGGGTGCATCGGCCCTCCAGACGATTTGAGCGTCGCTCGACTTACATACGGTCGCTAACCCGTCGCATACGGCGTTGCCGAACGCACAGTGGCCCGCGGGTGGGCGGGGCCGCGAGGAGCCTTCGACGCGACGGCGGGCGCCGGGTCCGCCCTACGCGGGCCGGCGCGGGTGCGGGGCGATCCCGCCGCTCAGGTACGTCCGCTCGAGGTCGTTGTACGCCCGCAAGGCGAACTGCTCGACGGGTTCGGGGTCGTTGACGAGCTCGTCGAGGAGCTGGGCGGACCGGACCGCCGCCCGCCCCGCGGAGGTCGGGGCCTCGTCGTCGCCGACCAGGCGGTGGGTCTCCTCGCGGACCGTCCTTCGGACGAGCTCCGACGTCACCCACGCCCCCGGGCGGTCGGGCGTCGGGTGGTGGACCCACTGCCACAACTGGGCCCGCGCGAGCTCGACGCTGGACGTGTCCTCGGGCCGCCCGTCCACCGCGACGTTCCCGACCCCCTGGAACCAGTTCGTCAGGTACGCGAGCGTCCGGCGGACGTTCGCCTGGACGTCCGAGACCGACGCCGGTTCCGCCATCGGTGCGATCGGCGCCGCGAGGAGGTCCTCGTCCGGGTCCTCGGGGACCGGCCCCTCCCCCATCGGGGCCGGCACGAACCACTCTTCGAGCAGCGGGACGAGGCACGGTTGCGACGCCGAGATCGCGTCGAACCCGAGCCGACGCATCGCGAGCGCCTCGCGTTCGACGCCCGCCGCCTCGGCGACCTCGCGCGAGGCGCCGTTCGCGGGCGGCGGGTCCACGGCGATCTCGCCGATCGCCCACGCTCTACGTCGCTGGCACGCGGTCACGATCCGACGGTAGTAGGAGGCGAGGATCGGCGTGTCCGTCGTTAGCGCTCGGCGCTCCGGCAGGACCGCCTCCGGTCGCTCCTGGAACCACTTGATGAAACTGAACAGGTACGCCCAACGGTGCGCGACGAGACCGGCGCTGTGGAACCGCAGGGCGTGGAGGATCCCGTCGAGCTCGAGGGCGGCCGGGACCGTGTCGACGGTGACGCTCGCGCGGATCGACCCGCGCGGGACCCCGAGATCCTCCTCCGTGAACCGAAAGACGTCGCTCCAGAGCCGCGCCTCGGCGGCGTGCTCGAGCCCCGCGAGCTGGAAGTAGAGCCCCGACCCGCGCCGCCGCAGCTCGCGCGCGTTGTGGGAGACGTAGACCGCGAAGTCGAAGAAGCTCGCCGGGACCGCGCGCCCGTCCAGGAGCAGGTGGCCCTCGACGAGGTGCCAGCCGCGGGGTCGGACCATCAGGGCCGCCGGGCGGCTCACCAGGCGGAACCGCTGGCCCTCGTCGTCGTGTACCTCCAACGACCGGTGGACCGCGTCGGCGAGGTTGATGTGGCCCTGCAGGGTCGCGGCCCACGTCGGCGAGTGGAGGTCCTCAAAGTCCGCGACGAAGAGCCCGGCGCGGGCGTTGAGGCCGCGAAGGACGCTCCACCGGTCGACCCCGCCCGTGAGCTCGACCCCGTGACCTTCCAGCTCGGACGGCAGCCGCGCCACCGTCCATCCGGGGTCGCGCAGCTCGCGCTCGGCCGGCGGGGCCCGCCGGGGCGCGCCCTCGCGGTGGTGGGACCGGGCCAATGCCCGGTCGCGGAGGATCCGCTCGCGATCGGCCGCGAACCGCCGCGTCAGGCGGACCAGGTACGCGAGGGCGTCGCCGTCAAGGATCCACCGCTGCTCCGGTGGGGCCCCCGCGACGATCCGGAGACCGGTGAGAGGGACCGTGCGAGCGGCGGCGCCGGGCGGACCCTCCAGCTCCGGACGTTGCGGTACGCCGTACGCCATGATCGACCCTCCGCGGCTCGCGTCGGAGCCGGCGATACTAGTCGGCCATGGTAGATAGTCCCGGCACGACCCGAAAGTGACGGTGTAACCCGTTCCGGCGTCGCGCGACGGGGGTCCGGAGGGCCGCCGGACCACCGTCCGTTCGATCGCTCCTCGGCCGGTCCGATGCGGGCCGAGAGCGGACCCGGTAACGGACTTTCCACCTTGTCGGACCCTTTCGGTCGCGGTTATGCGGGCGAACGGCCACTGACGGTCGATGGCCGCCGCCCCGACGCCCTTCGTGAGCCGAGCCGTTCAGGCGACGAAAGGGTCCGCGTCGATCCGCGTGACCGTCCCCCAGGTCGTCGCGTCGACCCTAGGCCTGCACCCGGGCGACGAGGTGGTCTGGATCGTCGACCCGCAGACCGGCGCGGTGCGCGTCGAGGGTCCGAAGCGGACGTAGCGCGCGCGACGGAGCGTCACGCGGGCGTCAGCGGTCGCCGTCCGGCGCTACCGGTTCGTGGGTCCGTGACGGAGCGGCCGCCGGCTCGTGCTCCGCGGCGCCGAACCGCTTCAACAGGATCGGGACCGCGGTGATCGGGGAGACGAGCCGGTACCGTTTCGCGCGGGTGTGGCCGAGCGACTCGAGAAAGCCGTCGCGAACGAGCTCGTTGAGCCGCCGGAGCACCGTCGGGCCGCTGCGGCCGCCGATCCAGCCGACCGCCTCCTGGGTCGAGAACCATCCCGGCGACCGACGGGCGCGCGAGAGGAGCCGCAGCGCGACCTCGTCGAGGCGGTCCTCGGGGTCCTCGCGACCGATCCACCGGACCGTCGCCCTCCGATAGGCGAGCATGAGCCGATCGAGCAGGAAATCGACGAGCTCTGTGTACGACCCGGTCGATTGCGTCCAGAGCATCAGGCGGAGGAGGAGCTCCGGCGACTCGACGACGGCCTCGCCGACCGGGGCGAGCCCCGCGTTCGGGAGCCCGAACGACTGGAGGTAGATGAGGGCCATCATGCGGCCGACGGTCGTGCTGCCGGCGCCGAACGGTCGGATCGTCTGGAACCCGTGCAATAGGACCGCCGCCGGGATCGCCGGCATCAGCGTCGCACCGTACCGGTCGACCCAGTCGAGCATGGCCTGGAGCTCGGCGGAGATCCGCTCGGGCGGGCACGTCTCGAACAGCGGAACGCCCCTCGGACCGGTCGCCGTGTACGGCTCGGTCCGGAACTCGCCTGGGGCGGGGTCGAGGTTGAGGTTGGCGAGGACGACCGCGTGCAGGTCCTGGACCAGCGCGGCGTTCCACGGCGGCCGGAACCGGGCGGTCTCCTGGGCGAAGCGCAGCGCGTTGACGAGGAACTGACGGCGGCGGGGGCCGAGGCCGGGCACTGGGGACCGCCGGCGCCGGTCGGGCGGCAGCGCCCCCGGGCGGCCCTCGTGGTCGGTCAGGAAGATCCCGGCGGGTCCGGGCTGCCCCAGCACGTACTCCAGCACCAGGGCTTCGAGGTCCTCGAGGCCAAGCACCGCCCGGTCGAGCTCCCGGTCCATGGCGTAGACCTCGGAGCACCGCACCGCGAAGTCGAGGGGCGCGGCGATCTCCGGACGGAACGGAGACCTCGGACGATACGCGACCGGGGTGCGCACCTGACAGTGGGCGTACTTGGCCGCGCCTGCGGCCATGTCGGAGCAAGGCCAGCAGTCGCCAGATATACCTTGCCGAAAGGACGTTACGTCTTCCGGGAGACCGACGCTCACGGGAGAGGGAAGGCCCTACGCACCCCCGAGATCGGCCCGTCGAACGAGGGCCGCGAGTGGAGCGGGGATCAAGACCAACCCTGCACCGACGCCGGTCGAGAAGGGAACGAGGGCGACGGTGAACCCGGCACCACCGACCGCGGCCGCGGGGACCGGGCCGACGCTGACGAGCGTGCCCGCGACGACCCCCGGCAGGATCCCGTTGACGAGCTTCACGGTGAGCAGGAGGATCCCTTGCGCCGGGATCGAGTAGGCGGCCGCGAGCAGTCCGCCGGTGACGACCGGGTTGGTCGTGCCCGTCGACCACGCGTAGGCGGTGCCGGTGACCGCGACCGGGAACGCCGTGCCGAGGGCGAGAGCGACCGCGTGGGTGAGGTTCGCGTTCACGACGAGCAGGCTCGCCGTCGTCGCGTTCTGCGTGCGGACCGACCAGACGTTCGGGACCGTCGTCGCGACGCCCGCGGTATAGACCTGGCCGGTGGAGAGATGGGAGAGGAGCTTCGAGAACAGCGTCCCCGTCGGTCCGACGACCCCCTTGCCGTTGATCATCGAGAACCCGTACGTCGTCGTCGAGCTCGTCTGGAGGTTGAACGTCGTGAGCTGCGTCACGTTCGCGCGGAGCGCCTGGGTCACCGACGCCGCGAGGAACACGGCGTTCGCGTACGTGCCGCCGAAGTTCGACGGGGCCCAACCCGGGCCGGCGTTGAACTCGTTGACGAAGATCGGTAGGGTGGCGCACTGGGTGCAGTACCCCTTGATCGCTGCGCGGACGGTGGTGAACGTCGAACTGACGTTGCTCGTCCCGCTCAACGGCGAGTAGAACTGCGCGAGCGTGACGGTCGTGCTGCCGGTCGACGGGTAGTTGTGGTAGCCGAGGGCCGCGAGGTTGGGCCCGTTCACCTGGACGACGTCCTGGAACCACTGCGTGTTGCACTGGCACGCCGCCTCGATCCCGATGAACTTCGCGGCCGGGTCGACGGCCTTCACCGCCGCGATCGCGGCCTTCACGTCGTACGCGTAGGCGATCGGGGTCGGGGTCGACGCGTCGGTGCTCCTCCACTTCGTCCAGGGGATCCCGTAGTGGGTCCAGCCCGTGGGTTCGTTGCCGATCGACCAGTAGTCGGGCTGGAACCCGACGGTGTGGACGATCCAGTACGCGATCGCCGCGTCCTCGGCCGAGTTGTTGTTCTCCCCGGGGAGCGAGAGGATCGCGTGGCAGTGGGGCGTTTGGGCGTTGCACCAGGTCTTGAGGGCGGTCAGGTTGAACGCGCATCCCCCGGTCGACGTCCCGCTCGAGCTGTACATCGTGTTCGTCGTGATGTTGCACGAATCGGTCCCGGAGCCGTAACGGACCCAGTCGAACGGCGTCGCCTTGAGGAACGACGTGATCGTCGCGTTGGTGGAGATGCACGACGCGCAGTTGGTCTGGGCCCCGAGGGACCAGAACGTGCCCGGCGTCGTCGCGACGAGCGATCCCGCGGTCAGCGACCCGGCCACCCCGCTCACCGTCGGCGAGACGGTGACCGGGTAGGTCTGGACCGTCGACGCGCCCGCGGCGTCGCGCACCGTGAGCGTCGTGTTGTAGCTCCCGGCGCTGCGGAACGTGTGCGTCGGGGAGGCGGTCGCGTCGTTGCCGCCGTCCCCGAACCCCCACGCGTAGGTGTACGGGGCGGTGCCGCCGCTCACGGTGGTCGTGAACGTCACCTGGAGGGGGGCGACGCCGTTCGACGCGGTGGCCGTGAGGGTCGACGCGAGGCTGGAATTCACCTTGGGGAACTTGAACAGCTGCTTCAACGCCGGGAACTTGCTCGTCGAGTCGTTGTGGCCGGTCCCGCCGACGCCGAGGAGCCACTCGACGGTCGACAGGAGGCTGTAGTGGGAGGCGTTCGCGGTGAGGTTGAACGCCGTCTTCGCGTACGGGCTCACCGCGGCGAAGAAGACGTTGCCCCCGGTGGTGCCGTTGTAGCCCGAGTTGTCGTTGACGCTCTCGTCGTAGGTGATGAAGAAGACCGAGGAGTTGAAGAACGAGGCGTTGAGGAGGGGGGAGAGCCACCCCTTGAGCCACGCGTCGGCGGTCGCGACGCTCGTGTCGTGCCCGTCGTCCTTGAGGTTGGGGGTGAAGAGGGCGTAGTTGGGGATCGTCCCGTTCTTCACGTCGCCGCTCCAGGCGGAGAACGGCAGGTCGTGGGCCGCGCACCGGGTCGCGTTGGTCCCGATGTCGGTGTAGTAGGGGAACGGGTTGTGCTTGATCGCGTACGGGTAGGCGTTCGACGTGTCGCACGCCGACGGCATGCTCTCCATGAAGCCGGCCCACGAGAGCGCCGCGCTCCCGACGACGTCGCCGAGGTTCTTCGCGGAGTAGGTCTTGTACGCGTCGCTCCCGCACTGGAAGGTCGAGCCCGACGTCATGGCGAGGTAGTTGGGGGCCGACGGGTGACACGCGGCGTAGTAGTGGCTCGCGTAGGCGTACTTCGACTGGAGGCTCTTCTCGAACGGGCCGTTGGCGAGGACCGTGGACCGCTTCGCGTTCTCGAGCACGACGACGAACACGTGCTGGATCGGGGTGGGGAACGCGTGGGTGGCCGCCGGCTCGATCGGGGCGGTCGGGGCTACGGTGCGCAGGGCCGAGGCGAAGAGCGGGCCGCCGGGCTGGAGCGCGGCGACGGTCGCGAGGCCCAGGCACAGGATCGCGAGGGCCACGAAGGCCACCTGGCCGAGCCTCGGCCGCCGCGACGACCCGAGCGCGGGCGCTCGGGCAACGATGGTCCGCCCGGTTCGCGCGGGGGACGCATGACGCGACCGCGGGTGCGACCGATCCGAACGAGCCCTCTGCACGGCGTCACCGTCGGTCGTCTAATGCCGCGCTGGGGTATTTAGTAACAAGCAGCTCAGTGTCAACACTTTTTGACCAAAGCTAACGTCATGGATAGGAGATATGTCGAATTTCATGCCATATCGATTCGTTTAGACCTAATTACCACCATATTGGCACGAGTTGGTCCGACCGCGGGTTCCGACGGCGCCGTCGACCCGACCGCGCCCCCGACCTCCCGGCGGGCGTAGAGGAGCTAACCTCGCCCGCTCAAGGTTCCCAGTTCCTTAGGGTCGGTCTATAACGCGCCCTTCCGTCGTTCGAGCGTGCGCCCTCGGGGGAGCCCCGCGATGACTCGAAATCCTACGACCGACCGTTGGGCCCGCCGACGCGGAAACGGACCCGGCCTATGGCCCGCTGCGGGCCCCGTGGCGCTCCTGGTCCTCCTCGCGGTCGGCGCGCTCGGGTCGGGTCCGGTAGCGGGCGATGCGCCGATCGCTGCCGCCCTGGCTCCCGCGGTCGTGGGGGGCAGTTGCAACCCACCGAACTCGGCCCCCTCCTCCCTGTACACCCCCCTACCGAACCCGACGACGTCGCTGCGCGCGAACGGGTCGGTCTCGGTCACCGTGCAGGTGGCCGCGGTCAACTATACGGCGTCGTTGAACGGCACCTCGATCTACCTGCCGACGATCGTCGCAGGGTTCCCGCTCACGCCGAGCGGGAGTGCCACGCTCTCCCTCCCCCCGAAGACCCTCACCCTGGCGGGGGCGTCGTGGTCGACGGCCGCTTCCGAGTCGAAGACGAAAGTGTTCCCGTCGGGCGCGACCTTCTCCCCGAACGCGAACGCGTTCCTCTCGACCGCCCAGCTGGCGGTGATGACGTCGGTCCCCTACGGGACCGTCCAGGTCGAGTTCCGCTGGCAGTGGACCGTCGTGCCCGCCCCGTCGGGCAACGCGACGTCGAGCGCGTGGTCGGTGCCCTCATCGACCGCGACCTCGCCGTGGCGCGCGACGATCTTCGCCCCGGCGCCGTACGTGGCCGTCGCGCACACGGATCCCCAGCCGGCGGCTCCCGGATCGAACTACACGGTCGGGCTCACGGGCGCCGTCGCGAACACGTCGTTCCGGGTCGTCGTGGAGCACGCGAACAACGGGACGGAGATCACCTCGAACTGGGAGAACGCTCCTCCGGGGACGACGCTGTTCAACGCGACGGCGCCGACCTCGTACGCGGACTCCACCCCCCTCCGTTCAGGAACGTACCTCCTCCACGTCCACGACCGCTGCCAAGCGATCCTCCGGAGCCTCACGCTCAAGGTCTCGACCGGCGCCGCGCCGATGCCGCTGGGAGGGAGCGCGGGGGCGTGGTCGGCCGGGTCGTCCTACGTCGTCGCCCGCCCGGCCGCGATCGCGGGAGGCCCCACCGGATGAGCGACGAGTCGCACGCGACATGGCCTCGAGCGCCGGGCGGTGACGCTCGGCGCGCCGCCGCCCCCCGGCCACCCGCCGCGCCCCCGAACCACCGCGGGCCCTCACGTCCTACCGAGCGGTCCGGGTCGCCGAGGGGCGTCGCGGTCCAGTTCGCGCTAGGGATCGCCGCGATCGCGATCGCGCTCAGCGTCGCGAGCCTCGCCCTCGTCGCGGGACTGCTCGCCCCGGCCCCGGTCGACAGCGCGGGCCCGTCGACCGGCGGTGGAACGAGCCTCCCGACCACCTCCGCCGGCCCGTGCAACCCGTCGACCCCCACGCCATCGTCCCTCCTCGTACCGATCCCGAACCCGACGACCGCGCTCACCGCGGGCGGCTCGGTCAGCGCGACGTACGAGCTCGCGGTCGTGAACTACACGAGCGCGAACTACGGCACGTCGGTCTACCTGCCGAGCGTCTTCGCGACGTTCCCTCTCACTCCGAGCGGCTCGGCGCAGCTCTACTTCGCCCCTCGGACGGTGACGGTCACGACGAGCGGCTGGACGAACAGCACGACGGTGACGAAGACGTACGGCACCGGGTCGAGCGCCACGTTCTCGAGCTCCTCGGCGACGCTCTCGACCCAGAAGCTCGCAGTGATGGCGGTGGGCAACTACGGCACGGTGACCCTCGAGTTCCATTGGCACTGGAGCGAGACGACGGGCGGGGGCACGACGACGACCGGCGCGTGGAGCACCCCGACGCGCTCGTCGAACTGGCCCACCTCGGTCGCGAGCATCTTCTACCCCGCGCCGTACGTCTCTATCGTCTCGACGACCGGTCCGCAGGTCACGATCGGCGCGAACATCACGACCGTCCTCGGCGGGTCGGTCGCGTCCCGTTACTTCTTCCAGGAGCTCGAGAACAGCTCGACCGGCAAGGTGTTCCAGAGCGCCGGCCAGACCGCCCCATCGGGGGCGAAGCAGTTCACGGCCTCGATCGTGATGCTGAACTACAACCACTATCTCGATCCGGGCAAGTACCTGCTCCACTTCCACGACGGGTGCGGGGCGATGCTCTACAGCCTCCCCGAGACCGCGTCGTACGCCTCCTCGGCGTCGGTGGCCGTGACCGTCAACCCTAGCTCGTGCGGGTCGGTGACGATCGATGGGACCGCGCACACGTCGGGGACGTCGTTCTCGATCGTGCCTCGGAGCGCCTCGTACGCCTTCACCATCCCCGCGTGCTCCGGTCACGCGTTCAAGAGCTGGAACGGTGGCGGGGGCGTCCACATCGTCTCGTCCGGCTGGCTGCGCGTCAGTTCGGACGGCAGTTTCACGGTGACGTACACCTAGCTACGGCGCTGCGCCGCCCAGGGCGCGACGGCTAGCCTCGGGTGCTCCCGGGCGAG
>Ga0075436_100000400_pt1 | contig 27901 bp, 24 predicted proteins | sample RhiMethybrSRZTD5_FD_75303 | JGI IMG/M metagenome (GOLD analysis project Ga0075436, IMG submission 75303) | Populus rhizosphere microbial communities from Tennessee, USA - Rhizosphere MetaG P. TD hybrid SRZTD5 | ecosystem: Host-associated > Plants > Roots > Rhizosphere > Soil | place: USA...
CCACCGATGATGCGTGCGCCTGGTGCGCGAGCACTGGGTGCGGGTTGCGTGTAGCTCATAGCGATCTCCTAGCCTCCTCCGATGCATGTGGCTCCGAAAATCGCCGCAACATCCGTGCCCTGGCGTGGGACGCGAAGGGGCCCCCCGCGCGCCTGGCGCTCGGGTAAGGCTTGCCGGGGGGAGTAAGAACTACACGCGCACGCCGTGCGCGAGGCTCGCGACGACGAGGATGAGCTCGGCCGGGGCGACCGGCTTGGTGAGGTGGATGCGGAATCCGCGCGCGAGCGCGCGGAGGCGATCCTCGCGCTGCGTGAAGGCGGAGAGCGCGATGGCGGGGCGCGGCTGCGTTCCTTTCGCCTGCTCCCAGGAGCGCAGGCGTTCGAGCGCCACGTAACCTTCCTCGCCGGGCAGGGCCACGTCGCAGATGACGATCTCGTCGGCGCCGTCCGCGCCGGCGCTCTCGATCCGCGCGATCGCATCGTCGGCGCAGCCTGCGGCGACCACCCGCGCGCCGGCCTGCGAAAGAAGGGCCGAGGTCGATTCGCGGCTCTCGCGCAGCTCGTCGATGAGGATGACGCCGATCCCCGCAAGCGACGGCAGTGCGCAGGCCGCCCGCCCGGCCGCCGGTGTCGCGAGCGCAGCGCTACTCTGCGGCAGCAGCGGCAGGAAGACACGGAAGGTCGCGCCGCGCTCGATGCCGTCGCTCTCGCAGGTCACGTGTCCGCCGTGCAGCTCGACGAGCCGCCGCACCAGGGCGAGGCGCAGTCCCAACCCGCCGCGGTGGCGGCCCGCGGCGCGATCCGGTGGACCGAACGGATCGAAGACGTGCGCCAGCGCATCGGCCGCGATACCGATGCCGTCGTGACGCACTTCGACGCAAGCCAGGTGGCCTTCGGCGCGCGCGCCGACTCGCACGACGCCTCCTGCACGCGCCGACCGGATCGCATGCGAGACGAGATTCACGAATACCTGGCGCACGCGATCGTGGTCGGCCTCGACCTCGCGCTCGCCGATGGCGAAGTCGCTCTGGAGGCGCACGTCCTTCTCGAGCGCGGCGCCGCGCAGCGACTCGACCGCCTCGGCGAGCACCGGCAGCAGCGCCATCGACTGCCTGGCGAGCTTGAGGTTGCCGGAAAGCGCGCGCGTCATGTCGAGGAGATCGTCGATGAGCCCGACCTGGTGCTCGACGCCGGTCATGATTCCCGCGAGCGCCCGGCGCACGCCCGCATCCGCGTCGCGCAGCGAATTGCCGAGCACGTGCGCCCAGCTGGTGATGCCGTTCAACGGCGAGCGCAGCTCGTGCGAGACGATGGCGAGGAACTGGTCGCGCGCGAGCGCGGCCGATTCGGCGCTCGCGCGGGCGCTGCGTTCGCGCGCGAGCAGCTCCGCGCGGCGCTCGTCCTCGCGCGCGCGTGCCGTCTCGTCGTAGGCGATGACGAGAACGGCGCCGACGTGGCCGTCGCCGTCGGATTCGGGAATCGCGCGGGCGGCGAAGTGGCGGCGCGTGCCCGACGATTCGGATTCGAGGTTGAAGCGCTGCTCGATCTTCGTGTCGAACGCCCGGCGCGCGGCGCCGACCAGCGGCTCGACGATCTGCGCGGGCAGCCCCGCCTCGGTTGCGCGGCGCCCGATGAAGTCGTCGGGCTTGCGTCCGAAGGCCGTCTCCACCGCGGGATTCACGTAGAGGCAGCGCAGCTCGCGGTCGATGCGGGCAATGACGTCGGGGATGTTTTCCGCGAGCCGCTTGAATTCCTGCTCGCGCCGGCGTGCCTCGCGCTCGGCGAGAAGCCGGTCGGTGATGTCGAGGCAGGAGCCGACGAAGCCGCTCAGCTCCCCTTCGAAGAGCAGTGGCACGCCCTTGCCCAGCAACCAGCGGTAATCGCCGTCGCGGCGGCGCAGCCGGAACTCGATCTCGAAGGGCTCGAGCGCATCGAAGGCGCCCGCGTAAGCCGCGGCGCAGCTCGCGCGGTCGTCCGGATGCACCGCGTCCATCCACCCTTCGCCGAGCTCGGCTTCGAGGGTGCGGCCGGTGAATTCCAGCCAGCGCGGGTTGAAATAGACGCAGCGCCGGTCCGGCGCCGCGAGCCAGATCATGACGGGCGCGAAGTCCGCGAGGATGCGGAAGTAATCGGCGTTGCCGCCGCGTCGGGACGGCCGCGGCGCCGGGCGCATCGGCGCCGGGCGAACGTTCATGAGGCGCGCGTCATGTCACCCATGGCGGCACGCTTGTGTCCTTCGTTGATGCCGTACTCGCGAAGCCGGTTGTACAACGTCTTGGTGCAGATGCCGAGCATCTCGGCGGTGCGCTTGCGCTCGCCGCCGCAGTGCTCGAGCGTCTGGAGGATGAGCTCGCGCGCGGCCACCGAGAGAGGGGTGCCGAGCGGGACGGTGATCGCCGGGCCGCCGCGCAGCGCGGCGCCCCCCTGGAGGGGAAGCGGTACCGATTCGGCGATCTCGAGCTCCGGGCCGTCGAGGCCGTCGTCGCCCGCCATGATGAACATGCGCTGGATGTGGTTCTTCATCTCGCGGACGTTGCCGAGCCACGGGTGGCGGCGCATGCGCTCGAGCGCCCCCGGCGCGAACGTCTTGCGCGTGCCGCACGCGTCGTTCATCTCGTCGAGGAAATGCTGCGCGATCAGATCGATGTCCGCGCCGCGCTCGCGCAGCGGCGGCATCGCCAGCGGGAAGACGTTCAAGCGGTGGAAGAGGTCGTCGCGGAGCTTGCCTTCGCGCACCGCCTCGCGCGGATCGCGGTTGGTGGCGGCGATGATGCGCACGTCGGTCTCGATCACCTTCGTCGTGCCGATGCGCATCAGCGTGCCGGTCTCGAGGACCCGCAGCAGCCGTACCTGCAGCTCGAGCGGCATCTCGGTGATCTCGTCGAGGAAGAGCGTGCCGCCATTGGCCTGCTCGAAGTAGCCCTTGTGCTGGCGGTCGGCGCCGGTATAGCTGCCGCGCTCGTGGCCGAACATCTCGTTCTCGATCAGGTTGGGCGAGATCGCGCCGCAGTTGATGGCGAGGAACGGGTGCCGGCGCCGGCGGCTGAGCTCGTGGATGGTGCGCGCGACGATCTCCTTGCCGGTGCCGCTCTCGCCGAGAAGCAGAACCGTCGCTTCCGTCGGCGCCACGCGCGCGATCTTGTCGTAGACCTCCTGCATCGCCGGCGACCGGCCGACGAGCCGCCCGAAACGGCCGAGCCTGCGCAGCTCTTCGCGCAGAGCCCCGATCTCGGCGCGCAACTCGCCGCTCTTCGGAACCCGCGACAGCACGGCGCGCAGCCGCTGCATGTTGACCGGCTTCGTGAGGTAGTCGGATGCGCCCAGACGCAGCGCCTCGACCGCGCTTTCGACGCTCGCATGGCCGGTGATGAGGATGGTCTCGATGGAGGAGCGGTCCTCCAGGTCCTCGAACAGATCCATGCCGCTGCCGTCGGGCAGCCGCAGGTCCATCACCACGACGTCGGGACGCTGGCGCACCAATTGGATGCGCGCCTCGGCGACGCTTCCTGCCTGCGCGGTGGTGAAGCCTTCCTGGACGGCGAGGGCGGCAAGCGCCTCGCGGGTGTTGGCATCGTCATCGACGATGAGTACATGGGACATGGTTGCAATGCCTCCGCATCGACACGGGAAGTTTTTGCCATCTTGAACGGCCGCGGCGGGTCAAGGCTGTCGGCAGAGTCCTACACCCGGCGCGATCGACGCGAAGTGGGCAAGAGCCGACAAAGAAAGAGAAGGCTACGGCTCCCAGTACGGCGTCACGCGATAGACCCGGTGCGTCGCTCGCGCCCACCGGGCGTCGGCCATGGCGGGCCAGCGCTCATGGTCGAAACCACCGGCCTGCTCAAGGCGCTCGAGGACGAAAGCCTCGCGAGCCGGATCGAAGGCGAGCGCGTTCCAAGGCACGGCGAAGAGGCTTTCGCCGATGCCGAACACGCCGCCGCGCGCGACCACCGCGTAGGCGATCGTGCCGTGCGACGCGTCGATCACCACATGCGCGATGCGGCCGACGACCTCGCCGCGGCGATCGAGCACGTCCTCGTCCTGCAGCGCATCGCAGGCGATGATTCTCGGCCTATCCATGGCATTCGCCGTGCAAGCGACGTGCCATCCCGACCGCGACGCTCACGCGCCCATATCGCCACGCAGCACGGGAATTCATTTCCATCGGCGAGCAAACGTTTCCGCGCCATGAGAGCGTCACGCGCTGAGGCGCGATCCAAATGAAAACGGCCGCCCTCGGGCGGCCGTTTTTTTTCTCGAGGCGCCTGACTACGCCGGATGCGCCAGCAGCGGCGCGCGCGGCATGCGCCGGTTCGGATGCGTGCGCGGGTCGACCGGCTCGCGCGGCACCGGGTGCTCGCGGCGCTCGCGATCGGGCTTGGGCTTGCTGCCCAGGGGCTCGGGCTCGCGTGGCGGCAGGATCGGCGCCGGCGGCGGACGGTCGTGATCGCGGTCGTGCGACATGCCGTTATTTCACCACGAGCTGCGAGTCGACGCGCGTCACGCCTTCCTGGCGCTGCGCCACGCTCGTGGCGAGCGCGATCTGCTCGCGCGACTTCGCGGTGCCGGAGAGCGTCACGACGCCGTCCTTCGTGTCGACGGAGATGTCCGCGTCCTTGAGGCCCGTCTCGGAGGCGAAGGCCGCCTTGATCTTGCCCGTCTGCACCGTGTCGGTCACGACGTTGCCCGGGCCGCCCGGCATGGAAGCGGTCGCAGTCGAGCTCGTCGTCGCCGTGGGCGAGCTGGTGTCACCCGTGGGCGCCGTGCTGGGCGAAGTCGCGGAGATCGAGGAACCCGAAGCGGCGGGAGATGTCGTGGTGTCGGACGACGTCGTGGTGGAGGCCGTCGTGCTCGAGCCGGGCGTCGCGCTCGAGCCGGAGTTGTTGTAGGCGGTGTTCGTGGCCGGCGTCTTGTGGCAGCCGGCGAGGGCGATCGCGGCCACCGCGAGTGCGGCGAGGATCGGCGAATGGCGTGTCATGGGGAATGTCTCCAGAAAATGTGCGGGGGTTGACCTGAAAACAGCTGCACAACGCATGCCAGCCCTCCAGCCCGGAATAATGCGGCGGAGGGCCTGTTCGGTTCGGGAGACCCTTCCACACGACGGAAATACTTTCCGCTTGCGCCTTGCCCTTCTCGCAGCCGCCGCGCTGACACTCGCCGCTTGCAGCAGCTCCGGTCCGATCGATTCGACGCCGCCGCCACGCGCGCCAGGCCCGTTCGACAAGGCGCTGGTGCTGCGCGGCGCGCGCCTCGCCGCGATCGGCAACTGCATCACTTGCCATACCGCGCCGCAGGGCCGCGCCTACGCGGGCGGCTATGCGGTGCATACGCCGTTCGGGACGGTCTACGGCACCAACATCACGCCCGATCCGGACACCGGCATCGGGCGCTGGAGCGAGGCCGCGTTCGTGCGCGCGATGCGCGAGGGCGTGGACCGCGAGGGGCGCCATCTGTATCCGGCATTCCCCTATGAATACTTCACCCGCCTGAGCGATGACGACCTGCACGCGCTCTACGCGTTCGTGATGACGCGCGAGCCGGTGAACGCGACGCCGCCCGCCAACCAGATCTTCGTTCCGCGGCCCGCGGTCGCCTTGTGGAAGGCGCGCTACTTCAAGCCGGAGCGCTTTCAGGCCGATCCGTCGCGCCCGGCTGGCTGGAATCGCGGCGCCTATCTCGCCGAATCGCTCGCCCACTGCAGCGCGTGCCACACGCCGCGCGACGCGCTCGGCGCCGAGAAAAAGGACCAGTACCTCGCCGGCGGCGAAGTGGGCGCGTGGCATGCGCCCGCGCTCGACGCGAGCTCGCCCTCGCCGATCCCGTGGACGGCCGCGGCGCTCGCCGCCTATCTCCACACCGGCCTCGTCGACGAACACGCGATGACCGCGGGGCCGATGCGACCCGTGGTGATGAATCTTTCGCAGGTGCCGGAGGAAGACCGGCGCGCGATCGCGGAGTACATCGTCTCGATCGACACGCGCGCGCCTCGCGAGCGCGAAGCGCGCAAGCAGGCGGCGCTCGCGCACGCGCCATTGCGTCCAGCCGCCGGGACCGACGATCGCGCCGTGCGCAATGGCGCCGCGATCTATGCGGGCGCCTGCGGCGACTGTCACGACCGCGGCCGTGCCGCCGAGGGCGGCGCGCTGCGCCTGCCGCTCGCGATCGGGCTCACCATCCCGACGCCGCGCAACCTCATCCACATCGTGCGCGACGGCATCGTTCCGGGCGTGCACGACACGCGCCCGTGGATGCCCGATTTTCGCGGCGCGCTCACCGATGGCGAGCTCGCGGATCTGCTCACCTACTTGCGCTCGCTCACCGACCGGCCGCCGTGGCGCGACGTCGACGCCGAGGTGAAACGCGCATCGAAAGGCGCGGGATGATCGAGCTTCGAGTCAACGGCCGCGTGCATCGCGTCGACGCCGATCCGCAGACGCCTCTCCTCTACGTGCTGCGCGACGACCTGGGCCTCAACGCGGCGAAATTCGGCTGCGGCCTCGGGCAGTGCGGCGCCTGCACCGTGATGGCCGACGGCGAGGCGATCTATTCGTGCATCACGCCGGTCTCGGCCATCGGCACCCGCGCGATCCGCACGGTCGAAGGTCTTGGAACGGTCGACGCGCCAGGGCCGGTGCAGCGGGCCTTCATGGAGCACCAGGCCGCGCAATGCGGTTACTGCATTCCGGGAATGATGATGCGCGCGCAGGCGCTGCTCGAGCGCGATCCCGGCGCCAGCGCGGCGCAGATCCGGCAGGCGCTGCAGCCGAACCTCTGCCGCTGCGGCACGCACATGCGCATCCTGAAAGCGGTGGCGCGCGCCGCGGAGCTCATGGGGCGGGGAGGCAAGACGTGAGGCAATCGCGCCGCGAATTCCTCGCCACCGGCGGCGCGCTGGTGGTGAGCTTCACGCTCGCGCCGCTTCCGGCGCTCGCGCAGGAAGGCGGGCACGCGGCGCCCACCGGTCCGAAGCTTCCCGGATCGCTCACGCGCAATCCGATGCTCGATGCGTGGATCCGCATCGACGCCAACGGGGCGATCACGGTGTTCACGGGCAAGGTCGAGCTGGGCCAGGGCGTGAAGACGGCGCTGCAGCAGGTCGCCGCCGAGGAGCTCGTCGTGCCGTTCGAGCGCATCACGATGGTCACCGCCGACACCGAGCGCACGCCGAACGAGGGCATCACGTCGGGAAGCAATTCGATGAAGGACAGCGGCACCGCGATCCTCAACGCCGCGGCGCAGGTGCGCGCGATCCTCGTCGACGAGGCCGCGCGCCGCCTAGGCGTGCCCGCCGCGCAGCTCACCGCGCGCGACGGCGCCGTGCACGCATCGGGACGCAGCATCACGTACGGCGATCTCGTCGCCGGCGGCAACCTGCACGTGAACGCCGCCGCGGAATCGAAGCTGCTCGATCCTTCGCGGCGCGTCGTGATGGGGCGCGCGCTCGCGCGCCTGGACATCCCGGCGAAGGTCACGGGCGGCGTCGCCTACGTCCACGACCTGCGGCTCGACGGCATGGTGCACGCGCGTACCGTGCGGCCCGCCGGTCCGGGTGCGCGGCTCCGGTCGCTCGATGCCGGCGCGGTCGAGCGAATGCCCGGCGTGATCAAGATCGTGCGCGACGGAAACTACGTCGCCGTCGTCGCCGCCAGGGAATTCCAGGCGATCCGGGCGGCGAGGGCGCTCGGCGACCGCACGGCGTGGGAGCCGGCGGCATTGCCGCAGGACGCGTCGATCCACGCGCACCTCCTCGGATTGCCGGCGCGAGACAGCGTGATCCTCGATCGCGGCTCGCCCGACGCGGGAACGTTCGCGGCGACCTACCGGCGGCCCTACCAGCTGCACGGCGCGATCGGGCCGTCGTGCGCGGTCGCGCAGATGCGCGACGGCAAGCTCACGGTGTGGACGCACAGCCAGGGCGTGTATCCGCTGCGCGACGCGCTCGCCGAGATGGTGCGCATGCCGCGCGAGAAGGTGCATTGCGTGCACATGGAAGGATCGGGCTGCTACGGCCACAACGGGGCCGACGATGTGGCCGCGGACGCGGCGCTGTGTGCGCTCGCGCTTCCCGGCCGCCCCGTGCGCGTGCAGTGGACGCGCGAGGAAGAGCATGCATGGGAGCCGTTCGGTCCGGCGATGGAGTCGCGCGTGCGCGCTTCTCTCGAGGCATCGGGACGCATCGGCTCGTGGCGATACGATGTCTGGAGCAACACGCACTCGACGCGTCCCGGCAAGGCGGGGAACCTCCTGCCTGCGATGCTGCTCGCAACGCCCTTCATACCCGAGCCGCCGCGCGCGATTCCGCAGCCCGAAGGCGGCGGCGATCGCAACGCGATCCCGCTGTATGTCATTCCCAATGCGCGCGTCGTCAGCCACTTCATTGCGTCCTCGCCGCTACGCACCTCGGCATTGCGCAGCCTCGGCGCGTATCTCAACGTGTTCGCGATCGAAAGCTCCATGGACGAGCTCGCGGCGGCGGCGCGCGCCGATCCGGTGGAGTTCCGCCTGCGTCACCTCGAAGACCAGCGCGCGATCGCGGTTGTGAAGGCCGCCGCCGAGCGCTTCGGCTGGACGTCGTTCGAGCGCCGGCGCGGGCACGGCCGCGGCTTCGCCTTCGCGCGCTACAAGAATCTCGCGGCGTATTGCGCGATCGCGATGGAGGCGCGCGTCGATCCGGAGACCGGCGACGTGCGCATCGGACGCGTCGCCGCCGCCGTGGACAGCGGCGAGGCCGTGAATCCGGACGGCATCCGCAACCAGATCGAGGGCGGCATCGTGCAATCGATCAGCTGGACGCTGTTCGAGGCGGTCACATGGGAGCCGCAGCGCATCACGAGCCGCGATTGGGCCCGCTATCCGATCGCGCGCTTCTCGCACGTGCCGGAGTCGGTCGACGTCCACGTGATCTCGCATCCGGGAAGCCCCTTCCTCGGCACCGGCGAAGCTTCCCAGGGTCCTGCGGCCGCCGCGGTCGCGAACGCGGTGGCCGATGCGATCGGCGGAAGGATCCGCGATATTCCCCTCACGCCTGGACGCGTGCACGCCGCCGCCGGCGCGTCCGCGGCGGCCTAGAACGTGACGGTGATCGTGACGGTGTCGGCGTAATCGCCGGCCCGCACGTCCTGCAGCGCGTTGATGCGTCCGAAGATCGTGAACGTGAGATTGCCGCTCGTGTTGTTGGCGAGCGAGATGCTCTGGCTCACCGTGTCGGTGCCGACCGTGTTTCCCCACACGAGTGCCCTGCCGGCGTCGCGATAGAGGTTGTAGGTGAGAAGGTCAGTGCCGGCGGTGATCTTCAGCTGGCGCGTGGCGATCGTTCCCGAATTGAGGCTCGGGCCGAAACCGACGCTGACGAGGTCGCTGCCGGGTCCCCCATGCCGCGAGCACGTGACGACGAATGACGTGCTCGAATCGAGCGGCGTCGAGCGGAACGCGTCGTAAGTCCCGAGGCTGAAGCCGGCGTTGCTGCCGCTGCAGGTCGTGACTTGCGCCGCGGCCGGCAACGCGCTGGCGGCGACGATCGCGAAAAGGAATCTAGCGAGCCACATGGCACGCCATGATATCGCCGAGCGCGACCTGGGAGGCGTCGCCCGCCGGGACCTCGAACGAGAAGCGGCATGACGCGCTGGCGGAAGCGACCGAAGCGCCATGCGTTCCCGGGGCCAGGTTCTCGGCGTAGAAGTCGCCATTCTTCGCCGTCGCGACTTCGATCTCGCCGGCGGCGGTCTCGACGCGGACGAGGACATAGCCGAGCGGCTTCACCGCGCCCGCCTCGCGGTACACGAAGCGCCCGGTGAACGTGCGCAGGCGCTGCACCACGAAGGGCACCAGCGTGCCGCTGCGCGAAGGTGGCGAGAACGCATGGCCGACGCGCTCGATGGAGTACTCGATCGGCACGTCCTTGTCGCGCAGCGACGCGTAGTTGTTCGCATACGCGGCGATGTTGGGCAACAGCAACCGGCCCTGCGCATCCGTGCGTCCCGCTTCCTGGCTGTTCTCGAACACGGTGACGCCCCCGATCGGCGGCTGGATCTCGACGATCGCGAAGCTGTCGGCGACCGGACGTGCGAGGGCGAAGCGGCCCTCGGCCGAGGCGAGCGCTCCCGCGAGCGAGAGCGAGTATCCGGTCGTGGATCCGGTCGACGCGCCGTTCAGCTGGTTCACCTCGACGCCGACGGTCGCATGCCGCGTGTACCAGTCGAGCCGCGGCGAAATGAGCCGCGTCGTGTCACCGCCGCCCGCCTGCTGCTGCAAGTTGATCGAATACGCGACGCCCTCGCCATGCGGCACCTGGTTCGCCCATTGCAGGGAGCTCGTGCGCACGCCGTCGACATCGTGCCGCCATGAAGCGTTCGCCGTTTGATTGGAGCGCGGCACGTACTGCAAGCCGATGAAGAGCTCGTTGCCGCGAGGCTCCGTGAGCTGCCGGCGCGCGATGGCCGTGAGGTTGAAACGTTCCAAGAGCGGCTTCGAGTAGGTCGCATTCACCGAGCGGGTGGGGGCGGTGTCAGGGAGCTCGAGCCGCGTGAACCCGATCGACGTGGACCCGAGCGCGGGCGTGGCATAGGCGAGGCTCACGCTCAAGTCGCTGCGCGGCAGCTTGGGCGCGATGTCGGTGGAAAGAATCGAGTAGTGGGGCGAGAACGACTGCCAGATGAGCTGCGCCGACACTTCGCCGCGCACGTACGTGTGCGAAAGCGAGATGGCATGGCCGTTCGCCCCTGCGTCGCGATCGCGGCTCAATCCCGCGTGCGCCGCAGTGATGCCGAGCTGCTCGCTGCGATGGATCACGTCGAAGCCGCCGTTGGCGAGCCGCGACGTGGCCTCGCCGCGCGCGCCGATGGTCCAGACGTCGTCGAGACCGACCTGATGGAACGCCGAGATCGCGAACGGCCCATAGTCGTTGCTCACGATTCCGAGCGAGCGGCGCAGCCATCCGGCCTGGTAGCTGTAGTCGTGCAGCCCGGCGGCGAGGCCCTGGTTGGCGAAATAGAAGGGGTACGCGATCGTGCGCTCGCGGCCGAAGACGTCGCGGATCACCACGCGCACGTCGCGCTGCCCGCCATAGTAGGTGAAGTTCTCGATCGCGAACGGCCCGGGTGCGACGCGCTGGCGCATGACGAGCGTGTTGCCGACATAGAAGTCGACCTGCGACGGAAACTCCGCGATGCCCTGGTATCCGACGCTCGGCTGGCGCGAGAGATAGGGCGAGAGCGCGTACGCCTTCGCGAGCGTGATGCCGGCCAACGGCACCGCGGAGCCGAGGGGAAGTCCGGGCGTCGTCGCGTCGCCGAGCGTGAGCCGCCGCAGATTCTCGCGATCGTCGCGGATCGCCTGCGTCTCGAGGCGAACCGATGACGTATCGCCAGACGAACGCGAGTGAAACGATTGGTTGCGAACGATCCAGTCGCCGTACGCCACGGCGGCATCGGCCGAGAGCGACAGCGTGCCGTCGCTCGCGCCGCGGGTTCCAGCGTAGCCGAGCCTGTAGTTGAGAAGGACGCTGCGAGGCGGCGCTTCGATGTCCACCTCGGCGAGCCTGGTCGACAGGTCGAAGCGCTGCGGCGGCAGCCTTTCGGGCGGAAATGTGATCTCCAGCGCGAGCGCCTTCTCGTCGAAGCGCGCGCGCGCGCCGGCGATCGCGCTCACTTCGACGAACGCCTCGCCCTCGATCTCGTAGACCTTCGCGGCACGCGCGGACGCCGCCACCTCGGCGAGATCGTCCGCGCGCACGAGGAATTCGCCCGCGTCGTTCATGCGCACGATGCGTTCGCCCCTGGGATCGGCGTTCACGGTGAGCGTCACGATGAGCGGCTGCGTCGCGCGCGGATACCGCGCCCGCGGTCCGCTGCCGAGCGTAGGCGTGAGCTTCAAGGCGACCAGCGCCGCCGCGCTCTCGACGGGCGGAGCCGTTCGCGGCGCCTGCGGCATGCGCAGCCCGCGATCGAGCTCCATCGAAAATGCGCTGCAGGCGGCGACGGTGGCGGTTGCCGCGGCGCCGGCGAGCGCGCGGCGGCGAGCCTTCAGGGCGCGCACACCGCCGCGGGCACGTCGATCGTCCGGCGCACTTCCTTGCCGTCGGCGACCGCGCGGATCTCCAGCGAGCGCGGCAGCGGACAGTCCTCGCGCGCGACGGGAATGGAGAACGCTCGCGTGACGCCGGGGAAGACATACCAGCCCGCTGTCTTGGCGACGACGCGATCGCCGGCGCGCGCCGAGAGCTCCTCGAATCGGATCTGCCGGTCGCCGCTATTTCGAATCGCCACGCGCAGCGCCCCTTTCGCGCCATCGAGAGGCCCGATCTCGGGGCGCGCCTCGCCCTTGCCGGACGACACGAACACGGGCACGCCGAAACGCAGCCGCACCGCGATTTGCGCGCCGCCGGCCGCGGGCTCGTTGGGATCCGGCATCTCCTCGATGAAGAGGCGAAAGGCGCGCTCGTCGCCCGCGGGAGGAGACTTCACGCCGACGCGCACGAGCCGCTTGTCCTTCGCGTCCACGGTAAAGATCTGCGGAAAGAAGATGAGGTCGCCGTTTTCCTCCAGGCGATCGTCGCCCGCGGCGCTTTGCGTCCACGAGAAGAGCTTCGCCTGGAAGTAGAGCTTGCGATCGTCGTCGTTGGCGACGGTGATGATGGCGCTGCGCGTCGCGGGATCGAGGTCGACGCGGATCGGCGAGACGCCGAACGCGCCGGCCGCCGCGGTGAAGGAGGCGCACGCGAGGATCGCGAAGGCAAGCGCACGTCGAATGAACGCCGGCACGGCGGCGGTTCGATGCTGCATGGATGCGGCGATGGTACTACGGCGTGATGGTGACGACGACGGACTCGGACGCGCCGGCCGGCTCACGCACACGTGCGACGCTTATCGAGCGTTCGGCATCGCGCACAAGCGGATCGGCCGCCCGGCCGACGGCATAACGCACGGACTTGGCCTTCGTCGTGCCGCGCGTACAGCTGAAGGGAACCTGAAAGCCTGCGTCCCCCGCGGAGGCCGCAGTGAACTTGCAGGCGCCGCCGGCGACCACCAGCGCGCCGATCGCGACCGTGGCGCGCGATCCTGCCGGCGCCTCGGTGCTCGCGAGCGCCAGGGTGGCGAGGAGGGCAGGCGCGATTCCCCTGACCCATGCGCGGTCGAATCCCATCGCCGCCAGCGTAGCGCCACGTCCCAGCATCGGATATCCGGGAAGCCCCTAGAACCCGTCGTGGCAAAACCTTACTCCGCTTCCGGCTGAAGCACAAAAAAAAAAGACCCCGACCCTCCGAGGGGCCGAGGCCAATCCCTACGACAACCTTGTTCTGGGATCCTTAGGGGGTGATCGTGAGCGTGACGGTGTCGCTGTACGCGCCGGCCGCCGCGTTCTGGTAGTTCGCGGCCGTGATGCTCGCGTCCACCGTGAGCGTCTTGTCCTGGCCCGCGCCGAAACCGCTGCCGACCTGCGCGGCGTTGGTGAGCGTGAGCGCGTAGGGCATGAAGTTGCCACCGCTCGCGACGCGGCGTGCGCCGGGGCCGGTGGAATTCAGGCCGTCGTCCGCGGCGATCGAGGACGTCGTCCCCGTGGTGCAACGGAAGGCGATGCCCGCCGAGCCTGTCGCGGGGCCGGCGGCGGACGGGTCGATGACGCCTGCGCCCGTGGCGATCGTCAGTGTCGTCGGGCCCGCGGAGTTGAATTTGCAGCTGCCGGTCACCGTAGCGGAGACCGAGAGCGTGTGGGTGGTGCTGCCGGCCAGAGCGGCGCCGCTGACAAGGGCGCCGGAGAGGGCGAGGGCGATGAGCTTCAGTTTCATGGTTTTTCCTTTAGCAAAGTTGTCGTCGGGGTTCGCTGCCTTGCTGCCCGGTGCTGCATGTCCGAGCAGTTAACGCATTGTGGGCGGCGAGCCTGGAAAAAGCCGTGAACAAAAACACAAACGCCAATGAATTCAAAGATTAATGGTTACAAGTTGAAGTCGTTTCCCTACAACCGTAAGAGTCGCGCCAACTCGTTGAGTGAAAGCGGGAAAACCGTCGCGCACGAGCAGAATTTCAGATCGCGAGAGGCGCGGTTGGTGATGCGCCGCACAATCCGCGGCGAGAACGTCGCGCCTGAGGCGACGTTTGTAATCGCCGCTCGGTCGCGAATCTAGTCCGGATCTTCGGCCGACAAGGCCTGCGCGAGCTCGGCGCGCGCCGCCTCATCGCGAATCAGCCGCTGCCCCCACCAGCTCTGCACGATGTGCCACTCGTAGGGCGTCATTTTGTGCTCGGCCAGCGATTCCTTGAGCTCGGCGTCGCCGCGCATCATCATTTTCAAGATCGCCACGTATTCCGCGACCGGAATCGGAGGAGAGGAGTCGCTCTGCTCACGCTCGCCCCGAAACATCATCGCGGCGCGCTTGCCGAAAGCCGCGAACCGGCCCGTGCTCGCTTCCAGGTACGCCACGTCGTAACGCCTCGCGAGCTTGCCCGAGCGATCGCCGCGCATGCGCTCATTCCACTTGTCCGCCACGCCGGCGTACTTGTCGCGCGCGATACCCAGCTTGCCGTAGGCGGATTCGGCATCGGCATCGGCGGCGAGGGCGTTGGCGAGCGCCGCATAGCGCTCGAGACTGATCCCATCGATCGGATCGTCGGAAATCTTCGGCCGCACGACCAGCGCGACGACCGGCTTCGACGCGAGCGCCTGCGCCTCATTCGATTGCGCGATGAAGGCTTCGAGCCGCGCGATGCGCTCCTCGCCGCCGGGATGGGAAGAAAGGAAGGAGGTCGCGTCCCCCTCGGCCTCGAGCAGTCGTCGATGCATGCGCACCGCTCCCTGCGGGTTGTAGCCCGCGGCGAGCATGCGCGCCATGCCCTGGTCGTCCGCCTCGCGTTCCTGGTCGCGGCTGAACTTCCTGGAGATCAGTTGTGCCGTGAAATCCGTCGCCTCGGACGCGAGCCCGCCGGTGCCGAGCTTGTAGTCGAGGACCGCCCCCGCGATCGCGCCGAGCACGCTGAGGGCGCTGCCGACGTTGGATCCTTTCTCGATGTGGTTCGCGGCGTGATGGCCGAGCTCGTGGGCGAGCACCGCCGCGATCGAATCCTCGTCGCCCTCGAAGGCGTCGATGAGCCCTGCATTGAGCACCACGACACGTTCGTCGTGCCACACGGTGGCGAATGCGTTGATGTCTTCGCTGTCGCTGATGAGGAGGCGGGTCTCGATTTGGTAGGCGTCGCCGAGCTTGCCGTGGATCTCGATGACCCGTGTGAGCATTTGGCGGACCGCGGGATTGCTCGTCTTCGTGTTCCATTCGACGGCGTCGGCGACCCGCATCGCGAGCGCCGCCGGGACATGGACAAGAATCGCGACGAACAGCGAGACGACAACGCAGCGCGCGCGGATGCCCATGCTTTTCCCCCCAACGTCGGCGAGACGATAGGTTAGGGAGCCCGGTAACCGGTCGCAAGACGCCTTTGCCGCACTTTGTTCTCTGAATTACCCGAGGAGCGGCGGCTCTAGCCGTGCGCTCCGAACCATCGCCCCTAACCATCGAAGTTGACATAATACAAATTATGCGTCTCGCGCAGTACTTACGGATGTAGTGGCATCCTCCACAGATTCGGTCGCCAAGTCGGGATATCTTGTTGGCTATGGATAACCGCGCCCGTCTTCTTATTGCCTTGATTTTCGCGGCCTTTGTGGGTGCCGCGAGTGCCGAAACCACGATCGCGCCGCTGATCGCCGGCACGTACGTCCACGACCTGCCGGCAAACGCCGACAAGTACGTCTACATGTCCGGCGGTCCGCCTGCGGCGGGAGCCTCCTGGGCGGGCGGCACCATTCATTGGAGCTACAACGATCTGCACCGCCCCGGCGGCATTGCCAAGGCGACGGCGATCGCGCAGATCCAGGCGTCGATGTCGAAATGGCACGCCGCCGGCTGCAACGTGACGTTTTCCTACGACGGCGAGACCGCCACCGGATTCAGCAGCAGCGATCACACAAACGTCGTGGGTTGGGCGACCGGCGATTCCGCCGTCGTCGCGCCGACGACCGGCCTTACCTACGTGTCCTGGGACGGCACGAATCATTTCGTCGACGCCGACATCAAGATCAACGCCGACTACTCCGTCGCGTATACGAGCGGCTTCGACGCGACGATGACGCACGAAGCCGGGCACATGCTCGGCCTCAACCATTCGGATGTCTCCGGGCAAGTCATGTCCGGCCCGCCGCTCACGGCTTACAACGGCGCAACCACGCTCGGATCCGATGACATCGCCGGCTGCGTCTCGCTGTACGGCAGCACTGGCGGTTCGCCTCTCGGCCCGGATGTGACGGCGCCGACAGTGCCGACCGGGCTCGCGGCCTCCTCGATCAGCCAGACGACGCTCACGCTCACCTGGAACGCGTCGACCGATCCGGTGGTGGGTGGAGCGACCACGAGCGGCGTGGCGAACTACAGGATCTATGCCGGCGGCTCGTTCCTCGGCACGGTCACGAGCGCTGGCGCGAACATTTCGGGCCTCACGCCCGGTACGTCGTACAGCTTCACGGTGTCGGCGTGCGACGGCGCGGGCAACTGCTCGGTGCAATCGGCGGCGCTCGTTGTGTCGTCACAGGCCGGCGATACTCAACCGCCGACGGTCCCCACCGGCCTCGCAGCGACCGCGGTGAGCAGCACGCAGATCAATCTCGCGTGGAACGCGTCGACGGACAACGTCGGCGTCACCGGCTACCGGGTCTACCAGGGCGGCACCCTGCTGGGAACCGTGCCGGGAACGACTGCTTCCGTCACGAGCCTCTCGCCGGGCACGGCGTACACCTTCACGGTTTCCGCGTGCGACGCTGCGGCCAACTGCTCGGCGCAATCCGCGCCGGCCTCGGCGAACACGCAGGCGGCGACATGCACCGGTCCGCAACCGCCGGACGATCGACAGACGCTCGCGTGTCCGGCCGGACAGACGGGCGCCATCACGCAGACGCGCAGCTACTCGTGCGTCGGCACGACGTGGACGCCGGGTGCATTCCAGACGATTTCCAATACATGCACCGCCGGGACGACGACTCCCCCGCCGCCCTACTTCCAGGACGGCAACTTCCAGGATCTGTGGTGGGGCGGCGCGAGCGAAAGCGGCTGGGGACTCACGGTCACCCAGCACGGCAACGCCCTCTTTCTCGCCTGGTACATCTACGATTCCTCGGGCAAGCCGCTCTGGGTCGTGCTGCCGGCCGGCCAGTGGGACGCCGCGCATACAACCTATACGGGCAACCTCTACATCCCGAGCGGCGCTCCGTTCTCGGCGTACGACACCACGCGCTTCGTGGCCAACGCATCAGTGGGCACCGCGTCCCTGCGGTTCGACAGCTCCACGTCGGCGACACTGACATATACGGTGAACGGCGTCAGCGGCACGAAGGTGCTGTCGCGCGAGCCCTTCGGAACCGCCACCAATACCTCGATCACCAATTACGGGGACATGTGGTGGGGCGGCGCCGCGCAGAACGGCTGGGGCCTCGTGCTCACGCAGCAATACCATGACATCTTCGCGGCCTGGTACACGTACGACGCGACCGGTGCGACCACGTGGTTCGTGCTGCCGGTGGGCACGTGGACCTCGAGCAACACGTATGCGGGCGCGATCTATCGCACGCGCGGCTCGGCCGTCCTCGGCGTGCCCTACAACACGTCGGCGCTGGTCGCGACCCCCGCGGGCTCGATGACGCTCACGTTCACCGACGCGAACACGGGGACCATGACGTATACCGTGGACGGCGTGACGCAGACCAAGCCCATCACGAGGCTTCCCTTCTAGCGCCGCGACGTCAAATCCCGCCCGCCGGAATGGCGGGCGGCACGTGGGCGAGCGGATGGTCCGGATGGCTCACACCCCTTGAAATTGAGCAGGATCGGCAAAAAATCGTTTTCGCCGACTGATACACTTTTTTCCGCCTGCGCGACCAGGGATCGCGCGGCGAAGGGGAGCGAATTGGAACAGCCATGCGAGCAATGCGCCTCGATGCCCGACGGCATCGAGGGTCATCCGTTGCTCGCCCTGCACGCCGAGAAGGCGCGCAAGGCGACTTTCGTGTGCGGCCGCTGCGGCACGCAATGGATCCGGGTCTACGAGGGTGGCGGCCACTTCAAGTGGCACCGCGTCAACGGCAGCTGACGGCTTAAAGGCCCACCGAGCCCTTCAGTGGAAATCGTGGCTCGCGGTCGCGAGCCGGCCCAGGAGCGGACTCAGGTCTTCCAGGCGCTTCGCGAGCACGTGGACGACGCTGCCCGCGCGCTGCACTTCGCCGCTGACCGCGAGTAGCCGTGCGCCGATCAGCTCGCGCCTCTGCCGCTCGGCGAGGTCGTTCCACACGATCACGTTCACGTGGCCGCTTTCGTCCTCGAGGGTGACGAAGATGACGCCGCTCGCCGTCGCCGGCCGCTGGCGGCACGTGACGATGCCGGCCGCGCGGATGAACTGGCCGTTGCGCGATTCGGCGATCTCGGCCGCGGTGTGGATGCGCTGCCTGGCGAGACGTTTTCGCAACAACGCCAGCGGATGGCGCCGCAGCGTGAAGCCGATCGTGCCGTAGTCGGCGACGATGTTTTCGCCTTCGGTCGGCGTCGCGAGCTCGGCACGCTCGCCGCTTCGGGCTGCGAGCGCAAGCCGCGTCGGCTCGTCCACGGCGAGCGTCTCCCAAAGCGCGTCGCGGCGATGTCCCGCGAGGCTCGCCAACGCATCGGCCGCGGCGAGGCAGCTGAGATCGATCCGGTCGAGCCTTGCGCGTCGCGCGAGATCTTCCGCCGAAGAAAAACGCAGCTCTTTTCTTGCCGCAACGAGACGTTGCGCGGATTCGACTTTCAGTCCCTTCACGAGCGCGAGGCCGAGCCTCAGCGCGGGCTTGCCGTCGCGCACGGGCTCGAGCGAGCAATCGACCTCGCTCAGCAGCACGTCGACAGGCCGGATCTCGACGCCATGACGGCGCGCGTCCTGCACGATCGATGAGGGCGAGTAGAAGCCCATCGGCTGGCTGTTGAGGAGCGCGCAGGCGAACGCCGCGGGCTCGTGGCACTTGAGCCATGACGAGACGTACACGAGCAGCGCGAAGCTCGCCGCGTGCGATTCGGGAAAGCCGTATTCGCCGAATCCCTGGATCTGCTGGTAGATCTGCTCGGCGAATTCCTTCTTGTAGCCGCGTGCGAGCATGCCGTTCACGAGCTTTTCGCGAAAGGGCTCGATGCCGCCGCGCCGCTTCCACGACGCCATCGCGCGCCTCAGCTTGTCCGCCTCGCCCGGCGAGAATCCCGCCGCGACCACCGCGAGCTGCATCACCTGCTCCTGGAAGATCGAGACGCCCAGCGTTCGCTCGAGCACGCGCTTCACTTCCTGACTCGCGTAAGTGACGCGCTCCTTGCCTTCGCGCCGGCGCAGGTACGGATGCACCATGCCGCCGACGATCGGCCCGGGACGCACGATCGCCACTTCGACGACGAGATCATAGAAGCACGCGGGCTTCAACCGCGGCAGCATCGACATCTGTGCGCGCGACTCGATCTGGAAGACGCCGATGGTGTCGGCTTTCTGGATCATTGCGTACACGCGCGGATCTTCCGCGGGAATGTCCTGCATCTTCTTTCCGACGAGGTCCAGCGCACGCCGGATGCACGACAGCATGCCGAGGCCGAGCACGTCGACTTTCAGCAGGCCGAGCGCGTCGAGGTCGTCCTTGTCCCACTGGATCACGGTGCGCTCGGGCATCGTCGCGTTCTCGACCGGCACGAGGCGAGAGAGGCGGCGGTTGTCGATGACGAAGCCGCCGGGGTGCTGCGAGAGGTGGCGCGGGAAACCGACGAGCTCCTGCGTGAGATCGATCACCTGCTTGACGATGCCGTTCTCGATGTCGAAGCCGGCCTCGTGCAATCGCTTCGCCATGGCCGCGCGGTTGTCCCACCACGACATCGACTTCGCGAGCAAGTCCACCTGGTCGAGCGAAAGGCCGAGGGCCTTGCCGACATCGCGCAGCGCGCTCTTCGGCTGGTAGGTGATGACGACCGCGGCGATCGCGGCGCGCTCGCGCCCGTACTTCGCGTAGATGTACTGGATCACCTCCTCGCGGCGCTGGTGCTCGAAATCGACGTCGATGTCGGGCGGCTCGTTGCGTTCCCTGGAAATGAACCGCTCGAAGAGCACCGACATGCGGCCGGGATCGACTTCGGTGATGCCGAGGCAATAGCACACCGCCGAATTCGCCGCCGATCCCCTGCCCTGGCACAGGATGCCCTTGGCGCGCGCGAACTCGACGATGTCGTTCACGGTGAGAAAGAACGGCTCGTAGCCGAGCTCGGCGATGAGCTTCAGCTCGTGCTCGACGGTCTCGGCGACCGACGCCGGCGCCCCATCGGGATACCGCCGCGCCAGACCTTTCAGCGTGAGGCTGCGCAGGTGCGTGGCCGGCGTCTCGCCCGCGGGCACGAGCTCTTCGGGATATTCGTAACGGATCTCGTCGAGCGAGAACGTGCAGCGGCTCGCCACGTCGAGCGTGGCGGCAAGCAGGCGTGCTGGATAGATGCGCGCGAGCCGGCCGATCGACCGCAGGTAACGCTCGCCGTTGGGATGAAGCTTGCGGCCGGCCTCGGCGAGCGGACATTGCAGCCGGATCGCGGTCATCACGTCCTGCAGGCGCTTACGGCCGCGCTCGTGCATGTGCACGTCCCCCGCTGCCATGCACGGCAAGCCCGCTTTCGCCCCGATCGCCTCGAGCTCGAGGATGCGTGCCGCATCATCGGCGCCGCGATGCAGCTCGATGGCGATCCAGGCATTGCCCGGGAAATGCTGCGCGACCCAGCGTGCATCGTGCAAAACCCCCTCCCCGGCCCAAGGCGGAGGGAGCAAGAGCGCGAGCAGACCTTCGGGCGATCGAGGAATGTCTTCGCGCGTGAGGCGATATGTTCCTTTTTCGGCGGCGCGCCGAGCGATGGTGATGAGCTCGCACAGAGTCTCGTAGCCGCGGATCGTCGCCGCGAGCAGCACGAGCTTCAGTCCGTCCGCGAGCGTGATCTCGGAGCCGATGATGAGCTTCAGCTTCGCGTCCTTGGCAGCGATGTGCGCGCGCACGGCGCCCGCGACGGAGCATTCGTCGGTCACGGCGAGCGCGTGATAGCCGAGCCCGGCGGCGCGTTCCACGATTTCCTCGGGATGCGATGCGCCGCGAAGGAAGCTGTAGTTCGTGAGGCAATGCAGCTCGGCGTAGCTGGGGATCACGCGAACACCCCGTGCACGTACCAGCCCTGCTGGCCGCGATGCTCGCGGAAAATCCAGAACCTCTCGCCGCAGGAATTGGCGGCGACGTAGTAATCGCGCGCGGCCTCGGCGCCGTCCCACCACCCGGCTTCGATGCGTTCGGGCCCGGCGAGCAATTCGAGCTCGCCCTGACAGGTTGGATTGCCATCCGCGGTCAGGAGCTTCTGCGGCTGGTTGAGCAGCCACACCGGCCGCTCTCCATACGACATCTCGTGATTCGCTCGCCGCCGCTTGGCGCGCGCGCAGGCTTCGCTCCAATGCCGCTCGGGACGATGGTCGTCGCGGATCGCGATGCCGAAGACGCGGTCGTTGCCGAGGCGGGCGGCGAGCCGCTCGATGAGCCGCGCACGGTCGATCGCCTGCTCGGATGCGCCCGGAAGCCAGGTCGCGTTGCGCGGCGCGTACGGGAGCAATGCTTCGGCGTGCAGCGCGATCGCCATTGTGGCTGCGGGGAGCGTGAGGCGGCCGAGCTTCTCGCGCGCGATGCCGAGGATGAACTGCGCTTCACGCTCGGGAGAGGCGAAATCCAGCACGACGCGCGTACGCGCCTTGCGGCCATGCTCGAGCACGAGATCGAGGCGCTGGGCACCGGCCCCGCGTCCGCGCATCGCGCCTTCGAATTCCGCGAGCATGCGCCGCAGCGGGAAAAGCAGCGCTTCCACGCCATCTGCTTCGGCGGGCAATTCCAGGCGTGCGTGGAATTGCGGCGGCGGGACGTGCGTCAAGCGCGGATCGGCGAGCCGTCCCGTCAACCGCTCGAGGCAGACGACGATTTCGGGGCCGAAGCGCTTGGCGATTCCCTCTGTGGGAAGCGCGAGCATGTCGCGCAGCCGCAGGATGCCGAGATCGGTGAGACGCGCGAGCGTCTTCCCGGGCCAGTCGAGCAGGAAGAGCGGCAGGTCCGCGAGCCGTTCGCGAAGATGCGCGGGCTCGAGGCAGCCTCGCACCGGAAGGCCGCGCGCTTCGGCGCGTGCGAAAAGCCGCGCCGCGAGCGCCGTCGGCGCGATGCCGAGCGTGGCGTGGAAGCCGATGTCACGCACGCCGCGGCGGATCGCGGCCGACAGTTTCGCGTGGCCGGCGAAGAGCCGCAGGCTCGATTCGACCTCGAGGACGATGCCCTGCCCGTCGAGCGCGACCATGGGCGTGAACTGAAGGGCCCACGCGGCAAGCTGCTCCAGGGCCTGCCGCTCAGCACCGGAATCGCGAACGACGACGCGAAGCTCGCCTGCAAGCGCCTTCGCCGCGGCGACCGCCTGTCCCTCGCGAATGCCGGCCGCACGCGCTTTGTCATTGGCGCAGGCGACGATCGGACGTTGCGCCGGACCTTCGCCGATGACCAGGGGCTCGCGCGCGATGCCGCCGCGTTCGACGATCTGCAAAGGCAATGCGGGCAGCTCGAGCGCAATCCACAGCATGGTGAAACGTCAGGCGAATGCTTCGATGCGCTGGTGAAGCGAAACAACGCGACCCTCTCCCCGGCCCTCTCCCAAGGTGGAGGGAGATCTTTGGCCGAGGACGATTGGCTGGAGCAGCGGCGGGCCGCGACGCTTCGGAATGCGCATTTCGAGGCGGCCGCGCTCGCGCCTGACCGCGACACGCAAATGCGCCGGCGTCGACAAGCGCTCGGCAGCGGTCGACCGGAAGAGCAACGCCATCGAGCGGCCGGCCTCGGCCGACATCTGCAAGCGGCGCAGCACCGCGTAATCGACGGATTCGCCGATCCACGACAGCACTGCGCCGCAAGCGCCGGATTTGAGCGCCTGCTCCGCGGCCCACAACGCGTCCTCGTGCCGCGCCGGACGCACCACGAGGCAATGCTCGAGCGCGATGCCGGCCTGCGCGAGCGCGGGCGCATACGGCAAATGCGGCGGATTGATCCAGGCGATGAGGCGGTCGCCTTCGGACGCGCGCACGAGCGCGCCGGCGAGAAACGCGATCTCGCCGATGCCGGCGCAGTCGTGCAGCACTTCGCTCAGCGTGCCCGAGGGCCAGCCGCCGCCCGGCAGCTCGCGATCGAGCGCCGCATGGCCCGTGGCGACGACGCGATGGACGGCTTGCTCGAGCTCACCGCCGCGCCAGACGCCCGGCAGCTTCGCGAGCTCGGCGACGGAAGCTCTCATAGCCTCGCGTTGAGGTTGCGGATCACGCCGACCGCGACACCTTCGATCGCGAATGCGTCGCGCTCCAGGTCCACGACGACCGTCTTGAAATCGGGATTCGCCGGAATGAGCTCGGCTCTGTGCCCGCGAGCCTTGTATCGCTTGACGGTGACGTCGTCGCCGATGCGCGCGATGACGAGCTGGCCGTTACGCGCCTCGGTCGTGCGATGCACCACGAGCCAGTCGCCGTCGAGGATGCCTTCGTCGCGCATGCTGAGGCCGCGCACCTGCAGGAGGTAATCGGCGCGCGGGTTGAAGAGCGACGGATCGATCGGAAAGCGGCCGAGGTGGTTTTCGATCGCGAGCATGGGACTTCCCGCCGCGACACGCCCGATCAGTGGCAGGCCTTCGTGTTTGATGCGGATGCCGCGCGCCGATCCGGGAGAAAGCTCGATCGCGCCCTTCTTCTCGAGCGCCGCGAGATGCTTGAAGACGCCGTTGGTGGATGCAATCCCGAGGATGCGCGCGAGCTCGGGACGCGAGGGCGGCCTGCGCTCCGCCGCCATGTAACGCCGGATAGCGTCGAGAATCTCCGACTGGCGCGCGGTGAGCTCCATGGTGATAGTATTATCACCATTCGGCCATTCCTGCAACTGCTCGGGCGCCCGGGGCTAACCCTCTGATTTAATGCCTGCAGATTTAATAATCGGCCACCACTTGTCGGTCTGCGCCTTGTGGAAAGCGCCGAAGCCTTCGGGCGTCTGCATGTCGCGCGCGGGGATGTCCTGGCCGAGATCCACGAGCCGCTTCTGCACCGCCGGATCCGCGAGCGCTTCGACCATCGCCGCATTGAGCTTCGCAATCACCGCCTTGGGCGTCGCCTTCGGCACCCAGAAGCCATGCCACACCGCGAGATGCAATCCCGGCACGCCCGCCTCATCCACCGTCGGAATGTCGGGCGCGGCCGCAAGACGCGTCGGCGCCGTCACCGCGTAGGCCTTCACCTTGCCCGCACGCACTTGCGGAAGCGAATTGGCCGCCTGGTCGATCATGATGTCGGTGTGGCCGGCGAGCAGATCCTGCATCGCGGGAGCCGCGCCGCGGTAGTGGACGATCTCGAACTTGGTTCCGGTCATGTTCTGGAAGTAGATGCCGGTGATGTGCGCGGGCGTGCCCATGCCGCCCGTCCCCTGCGACACCTTGTTCTCGTTCGCCTTGATCCAGGCGACGAGCTCCTTCAGATTGGTCGCCGGCACTCCCGGCTTGGAAACGATGATCTGCGGATTGATCGCGATCATGCCGACAGGCTCTAGGTCCCTGAGCACGTCGAAGGGCTGCTGCTGCATCGCCTCGATCATGACGTGCGTGCCGATGTGGCCGATGCCGAGCGTGTAGCCGTCCGGCACGGCACGCGCGACCTTGCCCACGGCGATGCTGCCGCCGGCGCCGGTGACGTTTTCGACGATGACGGACTCGCCGAGGGAGCGCGACATGCGCTCGGCCATGATGCGCGCGATGGTGTCGGTCGGGCCGCCGGCGGAGAACGGCACGATCAGCGTGATGGCGTGCGTGGGATACGTCTGCGCCAGAGCGGTCGCCGCGACGAAAAGCGCGGCGCAGTAGAGCGCGCGAAGCAACTTTCTCATTGTCCCCTCCTCTGAGGGAACCTTACCTCAGAACACCCGGTCGCGCACCACGCGCACGAGGGCGGGCACTCCGGCAATGAGAACGATCATGACGACGATGATCGTGAAGACGGACGCGGCGGTGAGCCGGTCCATGATGTAGAGGTATTCGAGGCCGAGCCCGAGCGCCACCGGCAGGACAACCGCGAAAACCGAATAGACTCGCTGCATGGAGCGGTAGTTTCGCGGCAGCGGCCGCGTGCAGCTACTACCTGCGCAGGTGGGATTCGCGGCAGGGCATTTCAGTTGTAATGGCCGGGGAATAGCGTCGCCGAACGTGCGTTCGTAGCATACGTTTGGCATTATTGCGTTTCGGGAGCCCGGGGTTTGGCGATAGCGACAGCGACGATGACCGATCAGTCCGAAAACTCGCAACTGCGCGACACCACGACGCAGACGCGCCAGCTTTTCGTCAAGCATCTCAAGGAAGACAATTTCGTCCTGTTCTTCCAGCCGATCGTCCCGGCGCCGCTCAACAGCCCCGAGCCGTCGCTTCGCGAAATCCTGGTTCGCTATCGGGAGGAAGAGGAAGACCTCCTTCCGCCGGGCTCCTTCCTGCCGCTCTTGCAGGAGGAAGGCCTGCTTCCGATCCTCGACCGCTGGGTCGTCGGGCGGCTCCTCACCTGGGGGCGCACGGTGCAGGCAGGCGGGGTCAAGATGCCCCACTGCAGCGTGAATCTCTCGATCGACACGATCCGCCGCGACGACCAGTTCGGCGATTACGTCCTGCGCGGCATCCAGAAGATGGGCGTGTCGGCGGCGGCGCTCACATTCGAGATCATGACCGTCGACGCGCTCGCCCACCAGCAGGCGGTCGCGCGCTTCATCCAGCCGCTGCGCAGTGCGGGCATCACGTTCGCCTTCAGCTGGTTTGCCGGCGAAGAGCAGGCCTTCGGCCTCGCGGCGATGCTCGGCGTCTCCATGATGAAGCTCGACGGCTCCTTCGCCGTGATGGTCAAGAAATATCCGCAGGAAAAGGCCAAGCTCGGCGCAATCATTCAGCGCTGCCGCAAAATGGGCATGCGCACCGTGTGCATGCAGGTCGAGGACGCGGAGACCCTGGCGCACCTGCGCACCCTCCACGTCGATTACGTGCAGGGATTCGGCATCGAGAAGCCCAAGGCGCTCGAAGGCTTCTAGGTTTCGCCCGAGGGGCGCGCTAGAATCCATGAGCGCATGCCCCAACTCTTCCGACAAGAGGCGATCGACGCCCAGCGCGAGAAATTCCTCGGCGAAGCGACCATTGCCCGGCCCGTCCCCTTCTGGGTCTTCACGGCGCTCGCCGCGGGCACCGCGATCCTCCTGATTTCCGTCGCCGTGTGGGGGCAGTACACGCGGCGCGAGCGCGTCGAGGGCTATCTCGCGCTCGATACGGGCGCCGCGCGGGTCTCGATCTCCGACTCGGGACGCGTGACCGACCTCCTCGTCAAGGAAGGCGACGAGGTGAAGGCCGGCGACCCGATGGCGAAAGTGTCGCTCGACCGCAGCATCGGCACTGGCGCCTCCACGAGCGAGGCGGTCGCGCAGGAGATGCAGACGCGCCGGGGCATCCTCGAGAAGGAGCAGGCGCAGTGGCGCGACCTCGGCGTGCAGCAGGTGGAGCAGTTGCGCCGGCGCGTGCGCGACCTGGACAACGAGCTGGTCCAGATCGATCGCGAGATGAAGCTGCAGGACGTTCGCATCGCCTCCGCGCGCGAGCAGCTCGAGCGCTATAAAGGCCTCGCGAACGAAAAGCGCTTCGTGTCGGAAGCGAACCTGAAGCAGAAGACCGACGAGGTCACCGACCAGGAGATCAAGCTGCAAACGCTGCGGCGCCAGCGCGCGCAGGTCGAGCGCGATCTCGCCGCGGCGAAGCTCGACGAGCCGTCGATCCAGCTGAAGTCGCGAGCGCAGGTCGAGCAGGTGGCGCGCCAGATCAGCGAGCTGCAGGAAGGGTTGACGCAGGTCGAGGCGAGGCGCGAGACCGTGATCCGCGCGCCGATGGCCGGGGTGGTCACGAACGTCGCGGTCAACCGCGGCCAGTCCGTGGCGCCCGATGCGCCGCTCGCGACCGTCATGCCGAAAGGTAGCGGCATGCACGTCGAGCTTCTCGTGCCGACGCGCGCCATCGGATTCGTGACGAAAGGCCAGGAAGTCGTGCTGCGCTACGACGCGTTTCCCTACGAGCGCTTCGGCCAATACCGCGGCGCGATCGTCGACATCGGCCGTAACGTCTGGACCGCGGGGGAGCGCGTGGGCCCGCTGCAGGCGAAGGAGCCGGTTTACCGCGTCGACGTCTCGCTCGAGCGCCAGGTCGTGACCGCGCTCGGCCAGGACTTCCCGCTTCGGCCGGGCATGCTGGTGAACGCGGACCTGCTGCTCGAGAAGCGCACGCTGCTCGAGTGGCTCTTCGAGCCCGTGATCCAGCTCAAGGGCCGGCTCTGATGGCTTTCTTCTCCCGCCGCGTCCCCGTCATCCTGCAGAGCGAGGCGCCGGAGTGCGGCATCGCGTGTGTTGCCATGATCGCGTCTTTCCACGGTCATCGCACGGATCTCTCGGCGATGCGATTGCGCCTGTCGCCTTCGCTCAAGGGGATCACGCTCAAGCACATCGCGCAGATCGCCGAGACGATGGGCATGACGGCGCGCGGCGTGCAGGTGCCGCTCGAATCGCTCGGCAAGCTGCGGCTTCCCGCGATCCTGCACTGGGACATGAACCACTTCGTGGTCCTCACGCGGGTCGACGGGCGCAAGATCACGGTCCACGATCCGGCGCGCGGAAGACGCGTGCTGACCCTCGACGAAGCATCGCGCCACTTCACCGGTGTCGGCATGGAGTTCACGCCGACCTCGGGTTTCCAGCAAAAGGACGAGCGCGAGAAGATCCAT
>Ga0075436_100000401_pt1 | contig 27885 bp, 22 predicted proteins | sample RhiMethybrSRZTD5_FD_75303 | JGI IMG/M metagenome (GOLD analysis project Ga0075436, IMG submission 75303) | Populus rhizosphere microbial communities from Tennessee, USA - Rhizosphere MetaG P. TD hybrid SRZTD5 | ecosystem: Host-associated > Plants > Roots > Rhizosphere > Soil | place: USA...
GCCCTTAGCCAATCTCTTCTGCCTTTCCCGCTCCAATTCGCCTAGTCAACTTATCACAGCCGCTGTCGCACACCCGAATGCGCCCCACCGTTGAAACTTGAGCAAGTTCTTTCTTTTTCTTGCGTCGGCCGCCAGCTCTCGGAAGTTAGAGTGGTTTGGTAAGTCTAATTGCGATTAAACTGAGGACGCACCTGCGTTTCGGATCAGCATATTTATCCTCTGGCTTGGGGTGCCACATGAAGCGCTTCTATCTCAGTTTCTCGATCCTGCTCGTTCTGGCCGTCCTCTCACTCAACTCCTGCAGTGGCGTCCCAGGCGGTGGCGGTGGGGGCGGCGGCACTGGCACTGGCGACGTCATCGTCACTGTAACCTCGACTCCTTCTCAGACTTTCTTTTTTCCCTTTCTGGACTGGCAAATCTTATCGGTTCAGTTGATCAACGGCACCGGCGGCGCGGTAACCATCGTTCAAGGTTCTTTGCCCCCCGTGGAATTTGCGCGCCTCCAATCCGATTCTCAATTCCTCGGTAAGTCCCTATCCCCCATCCCCGCCGGAACGTACACCAGCGCAAAAATCCAATTAGCTCCATCGACTGTATCCAGCTATTTCTTCAACAGCACAAACGCCACGCTGCTCGGATGCGCTGCGGGCGCGGTCTGCGCAATCCCCAAGACCGTTCCTGGATTCGGAGCGGCTACAGTTACCGTGCCTGTCAGCTTCACTGTTACCGCGAATAGCAGCACTGGCTTCAGCCTCAACTTCGATCTAAGCAAAGCAGTTACCAGCGGCGGCGGCATGACTTTCGATTTCACACAAGCTGGCGCGATCACCCTCTCAACACTTCCGCGCACGGGTCAAAGCTCTGGCCTCGATTCGCTGCAGAATTTCACCGGTATTATCAGCGCTAAGGGCACCAGTTCGATTGATATGTTTTCACTTTCATCCGACACACGGACCTTCACGATGTCGGCCAATGTCGTGTTCGACGACCCCTTCGCTATTTGCACTCCCCCGGCAAATTTCGCTTGCCTTGCTGTCAACCAAAACGTCAGCGTGGATGCTTTCGTCAACTCCGACGGCACACTTACTGCCTCCGAGGTCGAGTTCCTCGATAAGTCCGGCCAGGAAGCCGAAGGGATTATCGTCACGCCCGTGTCGAGCAATCAATTCAAGATGGTGGTTACGAGTGGGGTGGGTAATAACAGCTTTCTTCCGGGCACCCTCGCGACCGTTACCGTAAATGGTGCTTCAACCTATTCCGTCGACCCGAAAAACCTCTTCACCACCACCCCTCCGGCAGGCTTCCAAAGCTCGTCGGACCTTGTCGTGGGCCAGACGGTCATGCTCCTGAACGGTTCAACAGACTTCACCACGAACACCCTGAGCGGCTATACCCGCACGCTGCTACGCTATTCGACCATCAGCGGAACGGTTCAGTCGCCTTCCGGTACCATTTTCACCTTGACCGGCGTGTCTCCTTTTCTTATCAATTTGAGTGGTAATTCGGTACAGGTGCAGACTTTCCCGAACACCACCTATGACAACATCACCGGATTCAGCGGCTTAACGACTGGCACGAATGTTTCCGTCCGGGGCCTGTATTTGAACCCCAACAGCGGTGTAACTCAACCCCTCTTGGCGGCACAAATTCGCGCTCACTAGAGTTCTCCGCCTCCGCAAAAGGCGCGGGCTCCCCGAACTTGGGGAGCCCGCTTTTTTTGAACTTGTGATTAGGCAGCGATGGGCGGCGGTATTGGAATGCCGGGGGTTGCTGCGATGCGCTTGTAAAGGCTTAGCGCAATGGCTCCGAATCCCCATGTCATCGCGGCGATTCTGAAGATCAGGTCGAGAATTTCAACATAGTGAATAAGCGGCACGACGACTCCGATGATTGCCATACCGAGGGCCATTCTGCCGACGCGGCCCCACTTATCTTCTGTTGGACCGAGAATCCATCGCCCGACGAGGGTACCGAACACGATTTGCGCAGAGAACAGCATGATGAGCCACAGCATGAATCCCAGGATGCCCAGCGGGAATCCGACAAACGTTATGCACGCGATTCCAGCCGCGATGGGCGCGCTGATTCCGACGAGCAAGCCGAGGCCCAGCGAGGCGCCGGCATTCTCCGCGGACTTTACGCAGTCTCCAGCAAAATTAGGCATGAGCAGGATCAGGACGAGTCCATACAAAATAAAGGCGGAACTCCAGAGCAAGCGCCAGAAATAGTAATGCGCGCCGCCGCCATGGTCTTCGTTCTTTTCGACATGCTCATAGTCCACGGCCGATGCCAACTTCGCTTGTGGGGACACGTCTGGCGGTTTTACGCCCTTAAAGTGAATCGGTCCGCCGACCTGCGCCGAACTCTCGATCGTAAAAACATCAGCGCGAAGCCGGATGTCTCCCTGAACTTGACCGCGCAAATCAAGGCGCTGATTAAACGACAAAACATCGTGCCCAATATGACCGTCCAATAAGAAACGATCGGAGAAACTGGTAACGCTGCGATTCACTTTTCCGTTCTTATCCAGCGTGAGTTCTTCGCAGAAACTCGTCAGGCTGCGTGAGATCGTTCCCCTGACGTTCAGATTATTTGCGAAGGACCGGACATTGCCATCTACTTGCCCAGTGATACGGACGTCATGGGCAAATACGATGACGTCGCCGAGCACGTGACCGGTAACATCGAGCGAGCGGCCAAAGGCATAAACGTCGCCTTCGACAGTGCCATCGACGGACAGCCGATCGCCACTCAGAAAAATATCGCTTTTAATTACTTCCGAAGAAGTGACTTCGGCGTTCTGACCTTTGCGGAATTCGGTCGCTGAAGCGTCAGCCGGCAGCAGCATGACGCCGCACATACCAGCGAGCAGCATGGCTAACATGGAGCCGCGACGCAGCCGTCGGCGGAGAACCATGGCGGCGAATGTTCCGATCGTTACAAGCGCCAACACTTCCACCAATGAAATCATCGATTGCCATCCTTTCCAGAAGGCGCCCTGGAAAATTAAAAGCCCGAGCAGATTGGTCCCGCCGAAGCCCGCGTCCTGCAAGCGGTTCTGAACGGGTTCGATATAACTTGTGTACAACGCGTAAACTCCGGTGGCGGCCAGGCCAAACGTCAGCATCCAGATCCATTGCAAGGAGCGTCGCGCGGCTTGCTGGAAGGCGGCGAGGCGCGCGGGCAAAGGCTCTTCTTCTTCAAGCATGGCGCGCGTCAACAAACGCGATTCACGCTCGAGCGCGCGGAGCAGCAAACGGCAAGAGCCGCATTCCTGCGTGTGGGCGGACACTTCCGCAGCTCTCGCGCGATCCAACTGCCGCTCGAGATAAAGCAGAATTGTCATTTCATCCAGATGTGGCGTTCCAGTGTTTTGCAAATTGGTTCCTGGCGGTGAGCTCATCCCGCACCCCCGACGGCGAGCGTGCCCAGACCTTCGAGCGCTTGCCGCAGCTCATGCCGAGCGCGCAGCAGAACGACGCCCACAAAGGCGCGCCGAACGCCGAGCTCATCGGCAATTTCGTCATAGCTCATATCCGAGTAGTAGCGCATGACCAGTGCCATGCGTGCCCGCGAAGGAAGTTTATCCAGGGCTTTGCGCACTTCCTCGCTGGTGCGTTTCTCAATCAGCTGCTCCAGTTGATTCGCATCGGGGTGTTCGAGCGGCAACGTCTCCAGATCCTCGGTCTCTTTATCCTGCCGAATTTTGCGCCGGCGAAGCAAATCCCAGCAATGGTTCGCGGCGACCTTGTAGAGCCACGAAGTGAAGGGCCGCGTCGAATCGTATTGATGCAATTTATCGTGCACTTTCATAAAAACTTCCATGGTGGCGTCTTCCGCGTCTTCGCGCGTGGGAAGCGCCCTGCGGCAGAAACGGAAAATCGCCGGAGCGTATTCGCGATAGAGGTCGCCCCAGGCCTCCTGGTCCCCTGCCCTGGCCCGGGCTATCGCCTGTGACGCTTCAACTGTTCCCGGCGCGCTCATCCGGCCTGGTCTCGGTGCTTCCATAGTCTAGTACGCGGGAACCCGGGTCAAAATTACACCCCAACCGAGGGGATGAGAGCCGAGAGGTTCCTTCCGATGGGAGCACTCTATCATTGGTGGAAGGGATTCGGACGCATTGCCACTGCGCTCCTTGGCTCCAGGATCGCCGGTCGGGAAGACACAATCACCCCTACCCCCTCCGCCTCTTTTTCGTAAGTGAAAGCAAAGGGACTTTAAGTTTAAGTCCTTTGCGCCACAAGTGTTCATTCTAAAGGTACTTACAGGAATGCCGCGAGGCTAATCAAGAAGGTCGTACTAACCAGAAGATATAGTACCACAGATATAAACCCAATGCAAGTGAAAAATGGGGAGGCGGACAGTTTTCGGGAACGCAAATTAGGAGGAATTGCGTGAAGTGGCTCGAACCAAGGCCTGGGATCCGGCCACTTCCGCGCGTCCACTAATATGACCGTCTTGTCGGTGCATTCGGCGTATCACTTCATCGCTGGCCCCGTAAGAGCAGTTCTCGCCGTGAGCAATCAGACCTACTGATCGTTTTGGTCGTCGCCTAGCGCGCGCATGGCGTGCACTGCGACGAAATTCGCCACGTCCCTTCCCAACGTGTTGCCAACCTCGCAGGAAGTACGGAAATGGATGCCGCCGAAGACGCGAGCGTCAGCGATTTCTGAAACGGCACTGGAGAAGCTGGAGAATGAGCGGGTGCCGGGACGCGATTCAGAAGAAACTGTGAAGGATGTGTTGTCTCCGAAAATGGAAGCGAGGACGAACGCCGCAGAGCCGCTAATTGAAGCATGGGCCGAGGGATATTCCGGAAAGGCAGGAGTGCCGGGTTTAAAGAAGTCGAGCCAGGGCTCCCACGTGGGGTCGGCGTCGGCCGGAGTGAGGCCCTCGCGGATCGCAGTAATCGGTCGCCAGAAGCTGTAGCGATACTTGGAGTCCCAGCAGGCGATCACGGCGTCGGCCATGGTGACGTTCAACAAGGCAAAGAGGCGGACATTCTGGTGGAAAGACAGACCGCGTTCGACGGAAATCTGAGCGGCGACGCGGTTCCAGGTAAGTGGCGTATTGCTTTGCCAAAATAGCGCGAGTTCAGACTGGTCGGCGGTGCGCGGTGAGCCCAACAAGGCGCCCATGGTCTTGGTTTCATTCAGATCCGCCGCGTACTGGGCGCTGTTCAGAAGGTATGGAGCGGGCAGACGGAATTGAGACGGCCGCGCGAGCACCCAGGGAGTCATTGTCGCCAACTGAGTGCCTGCGCCCGGCGCGTTGTTGGGAGGAGTCGGACGCCAGAAGCCTTCGGCGGCGGGACTTCCTACGATGGCGAGCACTCCTTCAAAGGGAGGAGGCGCCGGCAGGAAACCATCAGTCTGTCTCCAAGCCCAGATGGCATCGGCGACAGTTTGCCCCCACGCGGTGCCGTCTGCGATAGATTGCGCACTCTCAGTTGAAGCAAGTGCCCCCAGGGACGCCTGAACTTGCGCGGTCAATGTCGGGGCTTGGGCAGAGTATGCGTGCACGAGGATCACATAAGCGGCTTCAATGGCGGCTGCCCGCGCCGAAGCGCCTTGCGGAGCATTCGGCGGCACATGGATCTGTTGAAAGCGCGGGTCAATGCCGTTGACCGAATCGAAAACCGAGGCAGAGACCATCGCGGCGACGCGAGAAGTAAAGAACGGTGGTGTACCGCCCGTAAGGGCCGCATTGTTCATGATATTGATCCATTCCAACACCGGGTCAGGCTGGGCCGCTGCCGATGGGCTCGGCAACGCTCCGATTCCAATGAGCAACAGCACGGAAACTGCCGTAATTTGAGAAAGCACTTTCATGTGAGTCCCTCCTTTGGGGTAGGGGCGACTTTCAGGTGGGTCCGCACAAGAGTCAATGGACTGGGGCTGGACTCTTGCTAAACATTTGCCGGACAGATAAGTCGTTTTGGGAGAGTCACCTACGAGAATATTCAGTGCTTTCGACCAGCCTCGAAACGTAATTGCGATGACCGCCACTAAGCCTTATAGTGCTGGCTAAAAAGGGGTCGCAGTTGGCTGCCAACGATCAACCCTCCCATCATCGGCTGCGTTTCGATGAGTTCGAGATTGACCTGCGCTCGGGCGAGTTGTGGGTGCGCGGCAAGCGCCTTCGGCTCCAGGACCAGCCCTTCCAGGTGCTCCGCGTCTTACTGGAACGGCGTGGTGAGATTGTTACGCGCGACGAACTGAAGCAGATTCTGTGGCCTGCCGACACGTTCGTGGATTTTGACGATGGGCTCAATACGGCGATACGAAAAATCCGCGACGCTTTGGCGGATTCGGCGGAAAAGCCTCGCTTCATCGAAACCCTCCCTAGACGCGGTTACCGCTTCGTGGGACAAGTCACCGACGGTCGGCCAGCGATTCCTTCCCGGCCGGAAACGGAGGCGAAGCCAAACCTCCAATTGCAAAGCGACGGGCACCCTTCCGACCCTCCTATGCCGGAGACTCAGACGGCTTTCCTTCCAGCACACTGGAGGCTTCTCCTCGCCGGAGTCGCCGCGCTCGCTGTTTTCTCCATCGTTTTTGCGCTCTACCGAAGCACCGGCGCCAATAGGTTGAAGCAGCCACCCATCAAGTCGGTGGCGGTGTTGCCTCTCGCCAACCTTTCGGGCGACCCATCCCAGGACTATCTTGCCGATGGCATGACCGAAGCTCTTATCGGCCGTCTCGCCGGCATCCATGATCTCCGCGTCACTTCCCGCACTTCGTCCATGCGTTTCAAAGACACCAAGCTCTCCATACCGGAAATCGCGCGGAGCCTCAGCGTAGATGCCATTGTGGAAGGGTCGGTCATACGAGAGGGCAACCGAATCCGTGTCCACGCGCAATTGATTCGCGCCGCAACTGACGAGCACTTCTGGTCGGAGGCCTACGACCGCGAGCTGCGAGACGTGCTCAGTCTTCAGAACGACGTGGCGCAATCCATCGCGCGAAAAGTGGAGATCACACTCACGGGAGAAGAACACGCGAGGCTGAGCGCCGCGCATGCGGTAGATCCGGAAGCTTACGAAGCCTATTTGAAAGGGCGCTATTACTGGAACAAGCGGACGGCCGACAGCATGCCCAAAGCGGCGCTCTATTTCGAACAAGCGATTAGCAAAGATCCGGGCTACGGCGGCGCCTACTCCGGGCTGGCCGATTGCAACAGCGGGCTCGCTTGGCACGGATTTATGTCCCCGGCGGACGTGCTTCCGAAGGCCTACGCTGCTGCCCAAAAGGCGGTCAAAATCGATCCGCAATCCGCGGAAGCTCATGCCTCGCTGGCTCTGGTTCTCGACCATAAGTGGGATTGGGCTGGAGCGGAGGTTGAGTTCAAGCGCGCTTTGGAGTTGAACCCTCAGTACGCCAATGCTCACCACTGGTACGGCGATTACCTGTCGATCCAGGGCCGGCACGATGAGGCGCTGCGCGAAGCCAAACGCGCGCTGGAGCTTGATCCACTGAACCTTATGATCGGCAGTTGGACCGGCTTACGTTATTACCTTGCGCGCAGATACGACGGCGCAATCGAGCAAAGCCAGAACACGGTCAACCTGGATCCGAATTTTGCAGCCGCTCACTTGATCCTCGGCAAAAGCTATGCGCAACAGGGGAAGCACGCGGAAAGTCTCGATGAGCTGCGGAAAGCCGCCACTCTGTCTGGGAATAGTCCGCTCTACACGGCCCAGGTCGGCGTGAGTCTAGCTCTGGCGGGAGAAAAGAAAGAAGCCCTGCGTGTCATCCGTGAGCTGCAAGGCATTTCTGGCAAACGTTATGTTTCACCCTACGGCGTCGCGCAGATTTACGCAGCACTGAATGATAAGGAGCAGACGTACAACTGGCTTGAGGCTGCGTATCGGGATCGGGCGGTCTGGATGTCATACCTTGCCGTTGATCCAGTGTTTGATTCGATTCGGTCGGAAGATCGCTTCCGTGGGTTGCTTCGGCGCGCCGGGTTGCCAACAGCTGAAAAATAATTCGCTCTGCTGAACACGATGATGCGAATTGAACGGTGCGCTAGCGCATTGCGAGCGCCAAACCAAAATTGATCACGAACAGGACATGAAAGCAGACATGTATCAGGTTTGGCCGCGGATTATCGCCTCGCTGCGGAAGGACCTGTCGCGTGCCGGCGTACATCATCGAGTACACGCGCTTCTTCTCGTCCGACGTGCCGAACAAATACGGCACGTACCACATGCCGACGGCTGAGGCCAATGTGATGGCGCAATAGACGATCCAATACTCGCTGACGAACTTTGGTTTCGGCTTATTCCAGAAATAGGCCGCAAACGCTACGGCCAATCCAGGGAACGTGGAGTTGGCAAGCGTCGCGAACCACAGTTTGCGGCGGCCAATGGTCGAACGTACCTGAGAGCCATGCGTCCAGCCGGGGATGTCGACGAGATCGTGCGATACGATCACGATAAACTGCAGCGTTATCAGGCAAGTGAAGACGGTTTGAATTCCACCTGTCCGGTCCATACCGAGATTGTAAATCGATCTCCTGTCGCTTTCGGCGCTAATCGCCGATACGCGTGCGAGCGCGGGCGAGCGTCAGGCAGGCCTCGCTCATGCGAAGTTATTTGCCGTAGACGAGGACGTGGAAGGTTCCTGGAAGTGGGGTTGGGTTTGGATGCGGGTGATCGGTGGTCGGCGCGGGAGCGGGGCCGAAGTCGACAGTGGAGAGGAAGATGTTGTGAGTCTTGGTGTCGAGGCCCATCGTTTTGGCTCCGAATTCGGTCTTGACGGTTTCGACTTCGCTGAATTTGTCGGGCGAGTCTTCGCGGAAGATGTGGACATTGCCTTCGCGGGTGGAAACGAAGATGAGACCGGTTTCGGGTTCGAAGGCGGCGGCATCTACGCCTGCGGAGATGGGAAACGACGTGAGAACTTTTCCGCTGTCGGAATCGAGGACGACGAGCTTTTGTGGATTGCGGCCAGCGCTGAAGAGGCGGTGATGCTGAACGTCCATGGCGAGAGCGGTGGGCGTTCCGGCAGGAGCGAGAGGCCAACGGGATTTAATTTTTAGCGTGTTGGCATCGATAGCGACGAGTTCGGCTTTGTCTTCGATATTGACAAAGACGGTTCCTACGCCATCAGAGACGGCGAATTCCGGGCCGCCGCCAAGATCGATCGTGCCGACGACGCTGCCGCTCTTGGCGTCAATCACAGTGGTGCTGTGGGGATCGCCGTTCATAACGAAAACGCGCTTGGAAAATGGGTCGTAGAGGATGGAGTCGGCGTCCTGATCGGCTTTGGCTTCGCCGGTGACCTTAAGAGTTTGCAGATCGAAGATGATGACTTTGCCCTGGCCGCCGTCGGTAATGAAGCCGCGGTTGAACTCGGCGGCGACGGCGACGCCGTGGTCCTGCTTGAGACCAGTGATGTTGCCGATGGTGTTGAAGGTGTCAGCGTCCATGACGATGATTTCGGTGCCGTGGGAAACGTAAACGCGGCGAGCGGCGGAATCGACGCTGATGTAGTCGAAATATTCGCGCGTGGCGCCGGGCGCCGCGGCGAAGGGGTATTTCTTGAGCAAATGGTAGCCAGGGGCGGCTGCTACGACGAATGAGACTGCACCGAGTACGATTGCGAACGCGGTGGCTGTGGGGGCTGCGAAACGATGAAGCTTCATGCGATTCCTCCCTTACGATTCGGGGAGAAAGTTATCGCATCGAATGTAAACCGGAGATAAATTGCGGCTGCCTTCCAGCGCGGGCGCACAGCGCGGGATATACTTCTAGCCATGCAACAGGACCAAGAAACTATCAATCGATGGACGGGATCGGCGCCTTATTGGGAGAAGCACCGGGAAATTATCAGGCAGATGTTTGCCGGAATTACGGCGGGGCTGGTTGAAGATGCGCGGATTGCGCGCGGGCAGACGGTGCTCGATATTGCGACGGGGCCGGGGGAGCCTGCGTTGAGCGTTGCGGCAGTGGTTGGCGCGGAAGGAAAAGTTTGCGGGATTGATCCGGTCGCGGGAATGGTAGAAGCGGCGCGGCGGGCGGCGGAACGGCTTGCGTTGAAGAACGTGCAGTTTGAGGTGGCGTTTGCGGATGCGTTGCCGTTTGCGGCGGATACGTTTGACGCGGTGATTAGCCGGTTTGGCGTGATGTTCTTCCCTTCGCCGGTTGATGGAATTCGCGAAATGTTGCGCGTGCTGAAGCCGGGAGGTCGGCTGGCGTTGGCAGTGTGGCATTTTGCGGAGAAAAATCCGTTTCATACAGCGGTGGCGCGCGTGATGGACCAATTTATTCCTTCTCCGCCCGTCGAACCGGATGCTCCGGACGCATTCCGGTTTGCGACGCGAGGAAAACTGTTGAAGATTTTTCGGGAAGCGGGCGTGGCCGAGCCTACGGAGCGATTGCTGCTGTGCAAGATTGAGGCGACGGTGCCACTGGAGGAGTTTTTGACGCTACGGCTGGAGATGTCGGAAAAATTGCGCGACAAGATTTCGAAGCTGTCGAAAGAACAAGTCGGCGAAGTGCGGCGGCTGGGGCTGAAATCGCTGGGAGAGTATTCGACGGAGCGGGGGTTGAGTTTTCCCGCGGAGATTTTGATTGTAAGCGGGACGAAGGCCACCTAGAGGTTGCGGCGTCGGCCCGCACCCCAGAACGGCCCGCTTCAGAAAGCGGGCCCTACAACAGCTTCGACAGCGAAGATGGCTCGCGGTACACTGGAAGATTCCAATACAGCCGCTGAGCCGATCTGTGTGCTTGCGGACAATTCTATGGCGCAAAAACTACCATCGTTGGTGATTGTGGGGCGGCCGAATGTGGGCAAGTCCACGCTGTTTAACCGTCTGACGGGAACGCGGCGTTCGATCGTGACAAACGAGCCTGGAATTACGCGCGACCGGATTTACGGTCGAGCGGAATGGCGAGGACGCGCGATTGAGATTGTGGATACCGGCGGAATTATTCCGGACGACAAGGCGCTGATTCCGACGGAAATTTTCCGGCAGGCGCATGTGGCAATTGAAAAGGCGGCGCTGCTGGTGCTGGTGGTGGATTCGCAAGCGGGGATTACGCCGCTGGATCAGGAATTGGCTCGGCTGATGCGCAACACGGGAAAGCCGTTTGTGATTGCCGTGAACAAAGTGGACGTTCCTTCGCAGGAATCGCTGGCGGGAGAGTTTCATTCGTTTGGCGTGCCAGTGTTTCCGATTGCGGCGGAACATGGCGCGGGGATTGACGATTTGCTAGATGCGGCGCTGGCGCAGATGAAATCGGGCGACGCGAATGAGGAAGTTGGGGCGGCGCCGGAAACGACGGAGCTGGCGATTATCGGGCGGCCGAATGTGGGGAAATCGACGCTGCTGAACCGGATGGCGGGGGAAGAGCGGTCGATTGTGTCGCCGATTCCGGGAACGACGATGGATTCGGTAGATACGGACGTGAAACACGACGGACGTTTTTATCGCTTTGTGGATACGGCGGGAATCCGGCGCAAGGGCAAGACGAAATTGGTGGCGGAAAAATTGAGCGTAGTGATGGCGCGGCGCGGGCTGGAACGCGCGGACGTTGCGCTGCTCGTTGTGGACGGCGAGCAGGGTGTAACGCAAGGCGACGCGACGATTGCGATGTACGCCGAGCAGTCGGGGCGAAGCGTAATTGTCGTCGTGAACAAATGGGATTTGGCGATTGAGGCGGCGCAAAGAGCGGCGGATCGCGATGCGTCTTCGGCGCGGGGAAAGGCGAAACGGGCGGCAAATTTGAATCCGCCGGTGGAAAAAGTGGATCGCGGGAAGTTGTTGGGGGAATATGAAGAGCTGATTCGAAAGAAGCTGAAATTTTTGAGTTATGCGCCGATTGTGTTCTTGTCGGCGAAGACGGGCGACCGGGCGCAGAAACTTTATCCGTTGATCGATCAGGTGGCGGTGGCGCGGAAGAAAAAGATTGGGACGCCGGAATTGAACCGGTGGCTGAAGTCGATTGACTTGCAGCGCGGGTCAACGCCGAAGTCGCGGCCGGTGCGGATTTATTACATTACGCAGGCGAAGACTTCGCCGCCAACGTTTGTGATTTTTACGAATCAGAAGACGCCGCTGCATTTCAGCTTCCAGAGATTTTTGGAGAATCAGTTGCGGGAAGAGTTTGGATTTATTGGGACGCCGCTGCGATTTGTGCAGAGATTGCGGAAGGCGGAGCGGGATACGCGCGCCCCTCGCGGCGAAACTGCGCGCTCGGCCAAGAGCCATGAGGATGATAGCGATGAAGGATGACCGCCTCTACTGCAATTGCGCCTGACCTGCTAAAATCCGGCTGTCCCCCTTCCGGGAAACTGAAAAAATGGCTGGCAACGGCGCGGCGGCGCAAACAGAAAAAGAGCTATACAGGATTGGCGACGTAAGCAAAATTACGGCGCTGAAACCGTTCGTGTTGCGGTATTGGGAAACGGAATTTCCGATGCTGCAGCCGATCAAGAGTCCGAGTGGGCATCGGCTATATCGACAGGAAGATGTGGATATGGTCCTGAAGATCAAACGGTTGCTGTATGACGAGGGATTTACGATTGCAGGGGCGCGGCGGCATTTGCGCGATGGCGGCGTTGATCCTGAGGCGAGTGCGCCGATTCCGCCAGGGCATGGAGCGACGCAATTGTTGAATCGAAAAATGCTTTTGGATTTGCGCGATTCGTTGCGCGCTTTCTTGACCCTGCTCGAACGCAGGTGATAGCCTTGAACAAGTTGCGTCGCATCCCTTTCTTGCAGATTCGCGCGGCTTTTGTGTCAGTCGGGGCGTAGCGCAGCCTGGTAGCGCGCACGCTTGGGGTGCGTGAGGTCCCCGGTTCAAATCCGGGCGCCCCGACCATTTTTATAATCCATGTCTCCCGCCAATAAAACCCCACACATACTTCTGACGAATGACGATGGATACGACGCGCCGGGATTGAAGGCGCTGGCGGCGGCGCTGGAAGATTGGGCGGCGGTGAGTATTGTGGCACCGAATGGGGAGAAGAGCGGGGCGGCGCAATCGTTGACGCTGAGGCAACCGATTGTCTGTCATGCGAAGGGCGAGCGGCACTGGGCGGTGGATGGAACGCCGGCTGATGCGGTGATTGTGGCGCTGCACAAACTCTTGCCGGACAAGCCGGATTTGGTGATTTCGGGAATCAATCACGGCGCGAACATGGGCGAGAACGTTTATTACTCCGGGACAGTGGGAGCGGCGCGGGAAGCGGCGCTGCATCATATTCCGTCAGTGGCGATGTCGCTTTGCGTGGGAAAAACGAATCACAATTTTTCGAACGCGGCGAAAATTGCGCGGAGCGCGGCGGAAATTATTTTGAAAGAGGGATTGCCGGACCAGGTGCTGCTGAATATAAATGTGCCGGAACCGTGGAAGGGCGGCGTGCGGTTCACGCGGCAGTCGAAGAAGATTACGCGGAATCAGCTTTCCGAGGGAAAAGATCCGAAGGGCCGGACCTATTACTGGATTTTCGAGCAGAAGATTGAAAAAGACGTGGAGCCGGATACGGATTACGAAGCGGTGTTTGCCGGCGACGTGAGCGTGACACCGTTGCACCTCGATCCGACGCATGACGAGTCGTTGAACCATTTGTCGCACTGGGCGAATATCCTTGCCGGTGCGTTTTCCAAATCATGAAAACTTATGACGTGGCGGTGATTGGCGCGGGCGTTTTTGGCGCGTGGACGGCGTTGCAATTGGCGCGGCGCGGGAAGAACGTTGTGCTCATCGAAGCGTACGGCGCGGGCCATTCGCGATCGAGCTCGGGGGATGAATCGCGAATCATCCGAATGGGATACGGGAAGGATGAGATTTATACGAGGTGGTCGCAACGATCGCTGGTACGGTGGAAGGAGCTTTTCGCGGCGAACGGCCAGCCTCTATTTCTCGAAACCGGTGTTTTGTGGCTTGCAGGCGAAGACCAAACGCGCCTGAGCGAAACGCGGGCTACGCTAAAGCGGTGTGGCGTGGCGTGTGAGGATCTGGATTTGGCGGCACTGCGGACACGATTTCCGCAGATTGGCTTGGATGGAATTCATAGCGCGATTCTGGAGCCACAGAACGGCGTGCTGATGGCGCGGCGGGCGGTGGCGGCAACGGTGGCCGAGGCGGTTCGGCTAGGCGTGACTTACGTTCACGCCCTTGTCGAACGGCCTAAAGCGAACGGATTACTTCGGGCCATCAAAACAACATCCGGCCAGGAAATTTCGGCCGGACAATTTGTTTTTGCCTGTGGGTCATGGCTCGCGAAGCTTTTCCCGGAAATTGTTGGGCCCCGGCTGTTTGTCACGCGGCAGGAAGTTTTTTATTTTGGATTGCCAGCCGGCGACGCACGCTTTGCGCCGCCAGCGCTGCCGACTTTTCTCTTTCAGACTGACGAGAGCTACGGGATGCCCGACATCGAGAGCCGGGGATTGAAGATCGCGCTGGATGCGCACGGCGTTGCCGTCGACCCGGACACGCAATCGCGCGTGGTATTGGAAGAATCAGCGCGGAAGATGCGCGAGTACGTTGCGAAGCGATTCCCTGCCTTGCGCGACGCGCCGATCGCAGAGACGCGCGTGTGCCAGTACGAAAACACTTCGAACGGAGATTTCCTGATCGACCGGCATCCGCAAATGGAGAACGTATGGTTTGCGGGCGGCGGGTCCGGGCATGGGTTCAAACACGGACCGGCGTTTGGCGAATACATCGCAGGCCAACTACTTGGTGAAATGTCTCCAGAAGCGCGATTCTCGCTTGCGACAAAGGCAACCGTGCAACATCGCGCAGTGTTCTAGAAACACGTTCGGCGCCAACGAGCGCGTCTTTCGAACGTCCGCAGGCAGCCACGACCGTGGGCACGGCAACACAAAGGGCAATCTTCGACTCCTAGCGTCTCTTTCCCTAACAGACTGATTTCTTGAGGGTTCCGCTCGCTCCGCAAGCTTCAGAAGGCTGGCAGACCACTTGCATTTCCGCGTCATGACGGTTGTTTTGCGAGGAGGGGGAGATGCGTTCGAACACGGGGTTCACTTTTGCAATCCGGTTGCGCACGGGGAGCGTGCTGGCGCTTGTTGCGCTGGTTACGGTCCTTGCAGGAGCCGTATCCGCCGGCCAGAGCGAGGGCCGTTTCCCGGCGGCAACGGAAGGTGTGCTTTGCTACAAATCGCCCGTTTCGGGCGGGTATGAATTCGTGCCACTGCTGCACACGGACGTTTCTCTGGACGTTCGAGGGCTCGTGGCGAGCGGAACGGTGACGCAGCAATACGTGAATGACACAAGCACACCGATTGAGGCGGTTTACGTCTTTCCGTTGCCACATGATGCGGCGGTCTATGACCTGGAAATTCACGTGGGCAATCGCGTGATTCGAAGCGTGATCAAGGAACGCGAAGAAGCGAAGCGGACGTACGAAGCGGCAAAGACTGAGGGAAAACGCGCGGCGCTGGTGGAGGAGGAGAGGCCGAATATTTTTACGGCCTCGGTGGCGAACTTGATGCCGGGCGATCACGTGGCGGTGCAACTGCGTTACGTGGAGCCGCTGAAATGGGATGACGGAAAGATCCGGCTGACGTTTCCGATGGTGGTCGGGCCGAGGTACATTGCGGGCACAAGCGTAATCGGGTATCAGGGAACGGGATGGGCGCCTGACACGAACGCTGTGCCAGACGCGTCGCGAATCACTCCGGTGGTGCGCAATCCAGAAAGCCGCGACGGACATGACATTTCGGTGAAAGTAGATTTGGACGCGGGATTTCGAACGGCGGATGTACAGAGCATTTCGCACGCAATTCAGGTGAGCGAAAGCACCGACGGGCACAAGCACATTGAACTGACGGCGGGAAAAACGATTCCCAACAAAGATTTTGTGCTGGAGATCAAACACGGGACGAGCGGGCACGCGGAGACGGCGTTGTTTCTCTCTCCAAACAAAGAGAACGGAGAAAGCGAGTTCTTGCTGACAGCATTTCCTCCGAGCGCAGCTCCCACAAAACGAGTGCCGGTGGAAATGCTTTACATGATTGACATCTCCGGGTCGATGAACGGGACTTCGATCGACCAGGCGCGAGCGGCGCTGTTGCAAGCGCTGGAGCGGCTGGCGCCGAACGATCGATTCGGCATTCTGGCGTTCAATTCTGACTACCAGGAATTTTCGGCCGAGCCGCTCGTGGCAAGCGCGGACAATGTGGCGGCGGGACGGCGGTATGTCCAAGGACTTTACGCAAACGGTGGAACGGAGATGCTGCCTGCGCTGGTGCATTTGATGAAGAAGCCGGAACATCCGGGTTATGTGCGAACCATCGTGCTGCTGACGGACGGCGACCTGGGAAACGAGGAACAGATTTTCTCCGCGATGCACCGCGAACTGGGAAATGCGCGGCTTTTTACGGTAGCGGTTGGAAGCGCGCCGAATTTCTTTCTCGCGACGAAGATGGCGCAGTACGGGCGGGGAAACTTTACACACATAGCAAACCTTGGCGACATTCAGGACCAAATGGGACGATTGCTGGAGACGATTGAGAGTCCGGTGCTGACGGATGTTCAAGTGAAGTTCGAGGGAGTGGATGTGGCAGATGTCTATCCTCAGCGGATACCGGACTTGTTTTTGCGGCAGCCGCTCCAGATTACGGGACGGATTGTTCGCGGTCAAAAAGGAGTGATTCATCTGACGGCGCGGGCGGGCGACGAACCGTACGAGGCTAGTTTTGCTTTCGATGCGGCGGGATCGGCGTTTCATGCGGGAATTACGACGGTGTGGGCGCGGCAAAAGGTGGATGAGCTAATGGATCGATGGCGGGTTGCGGACGAAACGGCGCAGGCAAATCTCCGCAGCGAGGTGATCGCGCACGCGATTCAATACCGCCTGGTGACGCGATTCACGTCGCTGGTGGCGGTGGAAGAAATCGTGGCGAATCCGGGCGGCGAATCAGCGAAAGTGGCAGTGCCATCGGAATTGCCGGCGGGGATGAAGATGGAGTCGGTGTTCGGCGCGCCCGCAACAGGAAACGCCGATGAGTTTTTGGAGGCGCTGGGGCTATTACTGGTGACCGTCAGCTTGGTGCTTTGGCTGCTGACTCGCAGGGCGGGGGTCGCGTCGTGAAGGCGCTGCGATGGGCAGCGCTTCTGCTGCTGGTGTTTGGCGGCGGGCTTGTTGCCCGAGCGACGTATCTGCACGCCAAAGCGGAACTGGCGGCAATTTTGATACGGCGGGCATGGGACGAGACGGCGCGAACGGGAAAGGCAACTGCGCCATGGTCCTGGGCCGACACACATCCGGTGGCACGGCTGCAGATTCCGCGGATCGGGTATGACGAATACGTGCTGGAGGGAGCTTCGGCGCGAGTGTTGGCATTCGGTCCGGCGCGGCTCCTGAGCAGTGCGCGGCCGGGGGAAGCAGGGAATATTGCGCTGGCCGGACACCGCACGAGCTGGTTTCGGCCTTTGGAGAAGATACAAAACGGCGATCGCGTTTCGCTCGAGTGGTATGACGAAACAAAGCACGAATTGCGAACGAGAGAGTATGTTGTGGAAGAAATTCGCGTGGTCAAACCGGAAAGTACGGAATTGCTAGCGCCAACATCGGGAGATGCCTTGACGCTGATTACGTGTTATCCGTTCGGGAAGAGCCCGAAGTCGCCGCTGCGATACATCGTGCGCGCGGCGCCGGTTGAGGCGCAACTCGTTGTGGCGACTTCAAAAACAAGACAGCAAGGGATGCACTAGCCGAAGATTATTGGCGGGTCATTCCGGCGAGGACGCGGAATTCGGCGAGAAGGACAATGTCGGCGTTCGCAACTTTGCCGTTGTGGACGACCTGAGCGTCGCGGCCGCTTTCGGTGGCGTAGCCTTCGATATTGAGGACGACATCCGTTTCGTGTTCGGCTCGAGCCGTGTTCTTCAGCGTGATGAGGAGTTTCGCGGGATCAAAATGGATGCTCAACTGATGCGGGCGGCCGGCACAGCGGACGCGCAAGTCGCCCATCAGCGTCTCTTTGCAGACCATCGTTTCTTCGCCAGTGACTTGATTCCACTGTTTGCATTTGTTCTGCACGGCGGCCGCGACGCGATTCCAAACAACGCGGCAGAGGCGGACGGCGGTTTCGTGGTTGAGTTTGGCCTCTTGCGCTTCGAAATCTTGACTGAGTTTTTCCGCGAAGTATTCTTGAGCTGAGTCTTTGGTCCGATCAGTTGACATGGGTCCCCACCTGCAAGATTTAGCTTACACGAAGCGCAACCAGCGAGTTAAGCCCGCCTCGGGCAAGATCGCGGCGTCTGTGACCAATCGGGAAAGCGGTTAGGTGGCGATGCGGCGATCGGAGGCGGCGATGGGGGCGTCGTTGATACTGGCGATGCGGCGGCGCATGAGCCCGTCGGGATCGAACTCCCAAAGCTCATTGCCGTAAGAGCGAAACCACTGACCGGAGTCGTCGTGCCATTCATATTCGAACGTCACGGCGATGCGATTTCCGTTAAAAGTCCACAGCGTCTTCTTGAGGCGGTAATCGAGTTCGCGGTCCCATTTGCGCCGGAGGAAGGCCTTGATTTCCGCGCGGCCATTGAGGAATTCAGCTCGATTGCGCCAAACCGAATCAGGCGTGTAACCAAGAACGACTTTTTCCGGGTCGCGGGTGTTCCAAAGATTCTCAGCAGCCTGAACTTTGGCGAGAGCGGTTTCTTCGGTGAACGGGGGAACGATTTTTTGTGGCATGGTCGAATCGCCTCAAGATGACTTTAGGCCGAAAAAAAACGGGCGAAAAGCGTAGGATTCCCATTGGATGCGAAACTTCTGGTGAGGCGTTACGTCTTTTATAGGGTGGACGGGCAAGGTGTGCCCGAAAAGGCCTATCTACCACGATCCGATGGAGGAAATATGAGTTTTGTATGGAGACGAGCGGCACTGAGCCTGTTTGCCCTGGTGGCGAGCGCGGCGCTGGGGCTGTGCGCGGCGGCGCAGGAGAAGAAGGCTGCTGCAAAGATGGGCGGCAAGGCGGACACTGCGGCGTTCCAAGTGCCCGTGGAGTATTACAAGTTGCCGAACGGCCTGCGGGTGGTGTTGTCGCAGGATCACACGGCGCCGACCGTTTGCGTGGCGGTGTACTACCGGATCGGGTTTCGCATCGAGCCGAAGGATCGAACGGGATTCGCGCACCTGTTCGAACACATGATGTTTCAGGGTTCGCAGAATTTGGGAAAGATGGAATTCATCAAGCTGGTGCAGCAGAACGGCGGGACGCTGAACGGCTCGACGCGGTTCGACTTTACGAATTATTTTGAGATTTTGCCGTCGAACAAATTGGAGACGGCACTTTGGGCCGAGGCAGACCGAATGAATGGCCTGGCGGTAACGGAAGAAAATCTGAAGAATCAACAGGGCGTGGTCGGGAACGAAGTGAAAGTGAACGTGATCAACCGGCCGTACGGCGCATTTCCCTGGTTGCAAATGCCGCAGTATGCGAACACGAATTGGTACAACGCGCACAATTTTTACGGCGATTTGAAAGACATCGAAGCGGCGACGGTTCCCGACGTGCAGAGTTTCTTCAAAACTTTCTACGCACCGAATAACGCGGCGCTGGCCATCGTCGGCGATTTCGAACCGGCGGAAGCGAAGCAGTGGGTGGAGAAATACTTCGGGAAGATTGCGGCGTCGAAACTGCCACCACCGCCGGATTTGACCGAGCCGAAGCAGGAAAAAGAAAAACGAGTGGCGGAGACCGACGCGTTGGCGAAGCGGCCTGCAATTGCGATCGCGTATCACATGCCGGAACGCAATACGCCGGAATATTACGCGATGGGGCTAATCGATCAGATTCTGGTCGAGGGCGATGACAGCGTGCTTTACCAGGAGTTGGTGCAGAAGCGCGGGGTGACGGCAGGCGTCGAGGGCGGAATCAACTACCTGGGCAACATGTTCAATTATAAGGGGCCGATGCTGTGGATGGCGGACTTGCGCTACGACCCGACAACGAAGCCGGAAACCATTGTGCAGGCGATCGACGGAGTGATTGAGCCATTGCGGACGAAGCCGGTAGACAAGGCAACGCTTGATCGCGCATTGGTGAAGCTGCGGTCGAACTTGTACGACAACATTGGCACGTTTTCCGGATTCGGGCTGGCCGATTTGCTGGCGAGTTTTGCGCTGTTCGACGATGACCCTGCGCGGGTGAACGCGCTGGTGGGGCAATTCGAAAAGGTGACACCGGAGTTGATCCAGAAAACGGCGCAGGAATATTTGCGGCCAGAAAATCGCACGATTCTAATTCGTGAACCGAAACCGGCGGAAGCGGCTGCGGCCCCCGCGACGAACCAGTAAGGGAGAGGACGATGAAAACAAACATGAGCATCAAAACTTTACTGGCAATGGGAACGATGTTGACGATGAGCGTTTGCGCTAGCGCGCAGAAACAGGCGCCGCCCCAGGGAAGCGCGCCGAAACCGTTTACCGTGCCGGCGCACGAGACGTACTCGCTGCCGAACGGAATGAAAGTGACGCTGGTGCCGTACGGCAATTTGCCAAAGGTGACGGTGAGCGCGGTCGTAAACGCCGGTAATTTGAATGAGCCGGCAGAATTGCCCGGTCTCGCCGATCTGATGGGCCATTTGATGAAGGAAGGCACAAAGACGCGTTCGTCGAAACAAGTCGCCGAAGAAAGCGCGGACATGGGTGGCTCGGTGGATGTGAACGTTGGAGCGGACGAGAGCGACATCTCGACGGACGTGCTTTCGGAATTCGGGCCGAAAGCGATTGCGTTGGTGGCGGACGTGGCGCGAAATCCGCTTTTCCCGGACAGCGAAGTTGCGCGGATCAAGAACGACATGCTGCGGCAACTGACGATTCAGAAATCGGTGCCGCAGAATATCGCGCTGATGCGATTCCGGAAACTGCTCTATGGCGACCATCCTTACGGAACGGTGTTTGCAACCGAAGATGCGATTCAGAAGATGACGCTGGCCGATGTGAAGAAATATTACGATGGGAACTTTGGAGCTCAGCGGACCCATCTTTACGTGGCGGGCAGATTTAATACGCCAGCAGTGAAAAAAGCGATTACGGCAAGCTTCGGAACGTGGTCGAAGGGCGCTGCGCCAACGCCGGATGTGCCACAAGTGAAACCGAATCACACGCTCGATTTAACGGACCGGCCCGGAGCGGCGCAATCCACCCTATATGTGGGGTTGCCTGTGGCGAACGCGGCGAGCGAAGACAATATCCCGCTGCTCGTAACGAATTCGTTGCTGGGAGGGTCGTTCGGATCGCGCATCACATCGAACATCCGCGAACAAAAGGGTTACACGTATTCACCGTCCAGCCAGATTTCGCGGCGCTACCATGACGCGTATTGGGCGGAAGTTGCGGACGTTACCACGAAGTTCACCGGCCCTTCGCTGAAGGAAATCTTCGGCGAAATCGAGCGGCTGCAAAAGGAACCACCGTCCGCGGCTGAATTGAAAGGCATTCAGAGCTTCCTATCGGGAATTTTTGTGCTGCAAAACTCCTCGCGCGGAGCGTTAATTGGCCAACTCCGATACGTGAATCTGCAGGGTTTGGGCGATTCGTACCTTTCGACGTACGTTCAAAAGGTGAACGCCGTGACGCCGGCCGATGTGCAAAAGATGACCGCGCAATACATCAAGCCGGAACAGATGACGATCGTGGTGGTCGGCGACAAGGCGCAAATCAGCGAGCAGCTAGCACCTTACATGACGGGTAATTCACAGACACACTAAAGGCAAATCGCGGTCAGCTCACGCGAGGTGCGCGGCGGCGGGGTGGCGGGACGGGAGCCAGCTTGCGATTCCGCTTCGCTTTCTCCTCATACAGATGCTCGTCGGCTTCGGAGAGAAGCCGTTCGATGCGTTCGCCGTCGCCTCGATAGATAGAGATGCCAATGCTTGCAGAAAGCGGAGGCTGCTCTTTGTCCTGTGCCATGACGGTGTGAATTCGTTGCACGACGCGCTCGGCTTCATCCTGCTCCGTTTCCGGCAAAACAAGGGCAAACTCATCGCCGCCATAGCGCGCAGCGATATCAATGGCGCGGCAATTGACGCGCAGCGTATCAGCGACGCGGCAAATCGCGCGGCTGCCAACCAAGTGGCCGTGGCTGTCGTTAATTTTCTTCAATCCATCAAGGTCGAGCAAAAGAAGCGCGAACGGACGGCCCGTGCGGTTGGTACGTTCCGTCTCGTTTTCAAGAACGTCCAGCAAACGGCGGTAGTTGGCCAGACCAGTTAGCGGATCGCTGACCGCAAGATGACGCACTTGCTCGAAGAGGCGCGCGTTGTCCAGGAGCGCACCGCCAAGTGCCACGGCGTACCCGACGATGCTCAAACCCTGCGAAAGCACGAAAGGCGCATCCAGAAGGCGCGCGGACTGGGAAGCAGCGAGTTGGCCGGCAAAATTGAGCCAACTGGCGGCATAGACGGAACGGTCAAACGCAGAATCGTTGTAACGCAGACGCCGGCGATACCAGATGAGGGCGACAAGATAGATCGCGGCCGGAAGCAGCTGCTGCGGACTCGGGATAAAAGCCAGCTGGTGCGGAGACATTTCGGTCGGCAGCTTGCGCACGGCCGTGCTGATGATATAGGTGAAGAGAACCACGGTGAACAGCGCGCCGGCGATTTCGCCTTTGGGGTGGCGGGAACGCGGCAGGAATTTCTCAACGAGGAGTGCGACAACCAAAAGCAGCGCCAGAATCATGCGCCCGAGCCAAAGGGCCACAGGCGCCCAGTGAACCTTAATGCCTGTCTGCGTCGGGAGGTCGAAAAAGAACAGGCTGGACGCTACCAGGACCGACCCGGACAGGAGGAAACCCGAGCCAAGGATCAGGGAAATGCGGTCCTGTGTACCCTGGAAGCGAACCAGGGCGACGGCGGAAAAAACGAAGGCGAGAAGGCCCGTTACAATCTGGAGGTAGCCTTGAAGGGCGGCGTCGGCGTCAACGGGTATCGGCCGGATCCATAGGGCGAGCAGCAAAATGGATAGAAAGGCGACCACATGCCAGAAGGCAGGGGTCGCGCCACCGCGTCCGGGTTGGGAATAGGCTTCGCCCATATTGTCTTTCTGGCCGGGGGCGGATCACCTATCTAATTAGACCCTTGAACCCTGCCTGGAGTTTCGCCGAATCAGGCGGCGTGTGAGAGAAAGGATACTGTCCTGATAGAATTTGCGCTGCTGTACGGACGTACAGGTGTGGAAAACGGGTTGGCGGCAATGAATGGCGGCGGAGAAAATGGGGCTTGCGGAGGCGGGAGTGCTTCCTGCACAATCATCGCGTTTAAAACGATTCAATAAACCGATTTTTTGGAATAAAACGCGGAACTCCAGGAGAACCGTTTGAGCAACGAAAACGCCGGGCCGAAAATTGGTTTGCGCCGGTCTTTGACGCTGTGGGATTTGATTTTGTACGGGATGATCGTGCTGCAGCCGGTGGCGCCGATGTCGGCGTTCGGCGCATTGAGCGACCGCGGGCGCGGACACGTGGTTACGGCAGTGCTGATCGCGATGGTTGCGATGATGGCGACGGCAGTGAGCTACGGGCGCATGGCGCAGATCTACCCGAGCGCCGGGTCAGCATTCACCTACGTTGCGCGCGAGATTCATCCCGCGGCGGGATACGTCACCGGCTGGAGCATGGTGATGGATTACATCGTGAACCCGCTGATTTGCACGGTGTGGTGTGCGGGGCAGGCGCATGAGTTTGCGCCGGGAATTCCGGTGTGGGGCTGGAAGATATTCTTCGCCGTGGTTTTCACGTTGCTGAATCTTCAGGGCATCAAGACTTCGGCGCGGGTGAATGCGGGCCTGACGGCGGCCATGAGTTGCGTGGTAGTGGTGGTCTTCGTCTCCGCGATTCGTTACATCATGGGCCAGCCGCACAGTGATCCGGCGTTTTTCACGCGGCCCTTTTACGACCCGGCAACCTTCACAACCGGAGATTTGTTTGGGTGCACGTCGCTGGCAGTCCTGACGTACATCGGATTCGACGCCATTTCGACGCTTTCCGAAGAGGCGGAAAATCCAAAACGAAATATTTTATATGCGACAGTGCTTACGTGCCTGGTCATCGGAATTTTGTCGGCGTCGGAAGTTTATATTGCGCAATTGATTTGGCCGGCTTCGAAGCCGTTCCCTAACCAGGATTTGGCTTACGTCTACGCAGCCGCGAAAACCTGGGCGCCACTTTTCAAAATTGTCGGCTTTACCTTGCTCATTGCGAACTTCGGATCAGGCATGGGAGCGCAGATCGGCGCGGCGCGGCTTCTTTATGGAATGGGACGAAGCAACGCGCTGCCGAAATCGTTTTTCGGAGCCGTGGATCCGAAGCATCACGTTCCGCGAAACAACGTAATTTTCATTGGCGTGATCGTGCTGATTGGCGCGTTCTTTCTAACGTTCGAGCAAGGAATCGGGCTGCTCAATTTTGGCGCCTTGATCGCGTTTATGGGCGTGAATGCATCGGCGTTCATGCGATATTTTGTGCACGAGAAAAGACATACGATTGGAAATTTTGTCCCGCCGATTGTCGGTTTTGTTGTCTGCGGCATATTGTGGTGGACATTGAGCAACCAAGCCAAGATCGTTGGCGGCGTGTGGATGGCGGTAGGAGTTGCATTCGGCATCTGGAAGACACGCTGGTTCCGTGAGCCGCTGTCATTTGAAATGCCGGCTGAATAAGAAATGGCGCTTCCGTTATGAGTCCACCATTGCAATCGGAGCCGAAAGTACCGGATGATGCTGGCCACCGGGATGGCAGCGTGAAGCGAGCGAGCAGCAAAGGAATTACCGTAACGATGCGGGACGTCGCGCAGGCGAGCGGTTTTTCGCCGGCTACGGTTTCCATCGTCTTGAACAATGCACCTCTCGCGCAGTACATTGCACCCGCCACCAAGAAAAAAATAGAGGAAGCCGCGCGCAAGCTCGGTTACCGACCGAACGCGATGGCGCGTTTTTTGCGCAGCAAGCGGACGCACAGCGTGGGCGTGATGCTTATCGATATCACCGACCCATTTTGCACACCGATTTTGCGCGGCATTGAAAATTCGCTATATCAGGCATCGTACGCGCCGATTCTCGCCGACGCGCACAACCAGAAAAACCGGTTCGAGAGGGCGCTCGAAATGCTATTGGAACGTCACGTGGAAGCGCTGATCGTGGTGGCGAACTGGACATTCGTGGACATTCACGTCCTCGCGGACTTCAACAAGCGGAACATCCCCGTAGCGACGATCGGATGGGACCTGCCGGGAGACACCGTTAGTTCTGTAATGGTGGACAACGAAGCCGGTGGGCGGCTGGCGTTGGAACACTTGCACAAACTGGGACACCGAAAGATCGCCTTCATTCGCGGGCCAAAGATGCTGATCGATTCCGCGCCACGCTGGAAAGGGATTCAGAAATTCGCGAGTTCGGTCGGTCATGAAATCGACCAAACCCTGGTGACGCAGTTGCCGGATGGACTCGATCCGAGCTCGGGATTCGACGGCGGATTCCGTTTGACCGAAGAGCTTCTGCAAAAGCGGAAAAAGTTTACTGCGCTGGTGGCGTTCGACGATTTAACGGCGCTTGGAGCAATTCGCGCGCTAACCAAAGCGGGAATCAAGGTGCCGGATCAGTGCTCGGTTGCGGGATTCGATGATGTGGCGCTTTCAGCGATGTCCTCGCCGTCGCTTACGACGGTGCGCCAGCCGCTTGAAACAATGGGCAATCTCGCCGTGAACGTCATTCTTGAAGGAATCACGGCATCGCAGGAGAAGCGCGATTGGACAATTTCGCACCAACGCACCAGCCCGGAGTTGGTGATTCGTGAATCGACGAGAGCGGTTTCCCTTTCTTCCTCGGACGACTGAAACTTTTCCCCAATAAACTAACTGGACCGTGCGGCCAACTGCACTCTTTTGGGTCGAAAGACCAGTTCCATGCCCCCATCCTCGCGCCTAGACTCAGCGAATCGAGAAACTGAGGAGGAGCCATGAATCTGACACGGCTCTTTTGGATTTCGCTGGGCGCGCTGGCCCTGATCCTCGCAGCGGCGGCCAACGCGTCGAACGCAAACCTACCGAATTCGATCTTCGCAGCCCGAACCGTCTACGTTGACAATCAATCAGGATTCCCCGAGTTGTCCAACGTGGCGTATCTGGAGCTTTCGCGCTGGGGACGATTCGAACCGGTTGAATCCGCTACGAAGGCGGACTTGTCGATCGTGCTGACGGGTAGCAGCTATGTGCACGTCGTCACAAGCGGCGACAAGCCGACCTACGACCCGAAGAAAGTAAGTGTAAGGCCGGCAGAAACGCCGGAGGCGGCACCGAACGGTTATACGCGCGTGACGCTGCAGGACGTGAAGTCGGGCAAGACGCTGTGGTCGGGGTTGGCGAAAACGGATGGGCCGCGCGTCAAAGGCCGGTTGCTCGATGGTCTGCGTGAAGCGTACGAGCAAGCCGACAAAATTCGCTACAAGCGGTAGTGATTGCGGCACAAAAATCGCTTAGTGAGCAGCGCGAACAGTTTCCGGCGCGACGTTAAAGCCATCGATGGCGAGTTCGGGATGAGTTGAACCCAGGTCAGACTTGCGCACGCTGACGCGCACTTCGCGTCGCTCACCCGGCAAAAGCGAAATGTAATTCTCCTCCCAGAAAATGGGAAGAATATCTGTTTTGTCGGAACCCTTCGCCAGGCGCAAATGAACGAGAAATGCGAGACCTGTTCCCGCGTTGTGCAGCGTGACCAGATATTCGTTGTCGTGTTCGTTGCCCGGAAGCGTTTTCCACGTGGCTTTGACCAACGCTGCGGGTAGAGTCTGCAGCGAAGTAAAATCCGCAAAATCTGTTTGCGGCGTGTAATACCACTCCGTCTTGTCAAAGTTCAAAACGTCAGGCTTTGTGGAGAGCCAATAGAAATTTCGGCTAAGCAATTGTCCGGTCGACGACAATAGCTGCAGGCTCAGAAAGTACGTTGAGGAAATTCCTTCCGGCTCGGGAATAGCGAACGACCGCGCAACGCCGTCAGCGTCGACATCCAGAGTCGCATCGCGTGAAAATTTCTCGCTCATCGCGAAGTCGTAGACCTTCGCGACAACCTTTAGTCCCTTGTGGGCGGCTTGCGTGCTGTTGACGACGGTAACCGTTCGGTCGTCGAGGGCAAATTGCACGTGCACCGGTTCCAGTGCTTTCTTCGAACCGAAGTATCCACCGGCGGGTCGCAAATCATAACTGTAAAGATGCCAGATCAGGCCAGGCCAGGCGTTGTTGAGCATCCACTGAATGATGCCAGTGGATTTGTATTTGTTGCGTCCATAGGCTTCAAACATTGCGCGCTGGCCTTCGTAGCTCATGGCTTGCGATTTCCACGCGAAGTCCGCGGCACTTTTCGCTTCGCCATAGCGTTTTTCGAGAGCTGCGGAATAGATGCCGATAGTCTTGAATTGGCCGCCGCCCGCGTGAAAACCCCAGTAATCGTTAATGGGCCAAAGCTTGTCTTCGGGTATGAAAGTTTTTAGTTCCTCGAGAGGGGGAACGGCCGGACCGGGGCTGGTTTCCGTATTGAATCCATACGCGCCGCCGTTTTTTGTATCGATCGTCCAGTAGTTCGCAGGAACGTATTCGTAGGGACCGCTCATCTTGACGCCGGTTTTTCCCGTGACGTCGGTGTCTTTCGCCGTAGCGGACGAGATAACCGGCTTGTTCCAGTGAGTTTCTTTTTCGACGTCCAGATACGCCATTTCGCGATCGTGCGGCGGCGGATTGTCGCTGCCGTTCAACCACAGCAAGAGGCTTGGGTGCGAGCGAAGGCGAAGCATCTGATCCCGCAGCGACGAAACCGAAACTTGCTTGGTCTCTTCGCTCCACTTGCCCCATTTTTCCCACGCGTCACAGCAGCACCATCCGGCCATAATCAGAATGCCATCGCGATC
>Ga0075436_100000403_pt1 | contig 27858 bp, 28 predicted proteins | sample RhiMethybrSRZTD5_FD_75303 | JGI IMG/M metagenome (GOLD analysis project Ga0075436, IMG submission 75303) | Populus rhizosphere microbial communities from Tennessee, USA - Rhizosphere MetaG P. TD hybrid SRZTD5 | ecosystem: Host-associated > Plants > Roots > Rhizosphere > Soil | place: USA...
TTCCAGGATGAAAAGCCCATCGCACTGCACGAACTGCTCTATCCGCTGGCGCAGGGATATGACTCGGTCATGCTGAAGGCCGACGTCGAACTGGGAGGCACCGACCAGAAATTCAATCTGCTGGTCGGGCGCGACTTGCAGCGCTCCTTCGGACAAGAGTCACAGGTCGTCCTTACCATGCCGATTCTCGAAGGCCTCGACGGCGTGCAGAAGATGTCGAAGTCATACGGCAATGCTATCGGAATCAAAGAGGCGCCGCTCGAAATGTACGGCAAGATCATGTCCATTTCTGATGAAATGATGTGGCGCTATTACGAGCTGTTGACGGATGTGCAGATGTCAGAAATCGAGCGCATGAAGCGTGAAGTGCACCCCATGCAGGCGAAGAAAGATTTGGCGGCGCACATTGTGAAGGATTTTCACTCCGCAGACGCGGCAACGAAAGCCGCGGAAGACTGGGCGAAGCAGTTTCAGAAGGGAGGGACGCCCGAGGATGTTGAAGAAGTCCAGATTGAGGTTCCCGAGAATCAGCTACGCATTGACAAATTGCTGCCGCGCGCGAGACTTGCGGAATCGGTTAGTGACGCCGTTCGGAAGTTAAAGCAAGGGGCAGTAAGGGTGAATGGCGAAACGATAAACGATCCGACTGCGATCGTAAACATCTCCCCTGAAGCGATTGTGCAGGTTGGGCGGAAGATCAAACGGGTAAGACCGGGCATTTCGGGTACCGGCATCGTTATTGATCCCCTGTCATCCTGAGCGCAGCAGCACGATTCGCTTTGCGAATCGTGCTGGGGAGTCGAAGGACCCCGCACTGCTAGCGTTGCCGGTCCACTGAAAGGCATTCTCTAAAAGGCCAGTTCCGTTTTGAAACAGGCGAATGCACAACGTGGAAGAGCGGCGCTTCAAGCGCCGCGTAAGTCATGCGTGTAGCCGCTAACGCGGCCCTGAAAGGGCCGCTCTTCCACGGTACCCGCGGTGCTTGGGCCATTTCGAAGGGCTGCAGTTCTTCGCAATCACAACATGCTTAGGGAACAACGCTAGAAGGTGAGTGCTGCATTTAGTTGGACACAACTTTCCTCTGTGCTCCTCTCTCCTCTCTGTGTTCTAATTCCCAGCGCATGCGCGCCGCTGCAATACTCGGGCCGGGGAATGTCGCCAAAAGTATGCTGGCATTTCAGCGCGCGACCAAGGTGCAATGGACCTCCCTGATTGAACAGGCTGACGTCATCGTGGTCTTCGGCGGCGACGGAACTGTCCACCGCCACCTCTCTACATTCATCGACATGGATGTGCCGGTGCTGGTTGTGCCCTGTGGCAGCGGAAATGATTTTGCCCGCGCTCTGAACATCCGGAATGTGCGTGACGCAATAAGGGCCTGGCGGAATTTTGTCGACCACGGGAGCATTCGCGGAATCGACCTAGGCATGATTCGCGGAGACACCTCGGACGGCGTGTCCTGTGCGCAGCGCTACTTCGGTTGCGTTGCCGGAGTCGGCATTGACACCGCAATTGCGCGACAGGCGAACACTCTTCCGAAATGGCTGCGGGCGCACGGTGGCTATGCGCTGAGCGCTCCACGCGAATTTTTCCGCTTCGCGCCGCTCCCTATGAAGATCTCCTGCAACGGCACGGCAGCCGCATTCTGTCCGACCATTCTGGCGGCCGTGGCCAATGCGCCGGCCTATGGCGGAGGAATGCAGATCGCCCCCCGGGCGAAACTTGACGATGCGATGCTTGACCTTTGCATTGTGAAGGCCATGGATGTTTTCAAGTTATTCTGCCTCTTCCCCACGGTTTATTTCGGAGGCCATTTGGGTTTTCGCGAGGTCGAGTACCAGCAGACTTCCGCGGTAAAGATCGAAACTGAATTGCCCTTTGACGTTTACGCCGACGGCGAGTACGTTTGCCAAACTCCGGTGGAATTTGGGGTCGCGCCCCGGGCCCTGAATGTCCTCGTCCCTGATTGACATCACTGGTCCTCGCGCAGTGCTAAACTACAGGGGATTTATGCCTGATAACGGACGCTCGCGGGTATGGCTATGGGTGTTGATTGGAGGAGGAGCATTCTTCCTCTTTGTGCTGGCCGTGTTCACGCTGGTCTATGTCACGCTGCACGCGGGCGGACAGCAGGCTGGCATTCACGCCTTCGGCGACAAGATTGGCGTGGTCGATCTCGAAGGGGTCATTATGGACCCCAACCAGACTGTCGAACAGCTCCGTAAGTTTGCCGAGGACGACTCCATTAAGGCGATCATCATTCACGTAAATTCGCCCGGTGGCGGAGTCGCGGCATCCGAGGAGATCTATCGACAGGTCAAGCGAATCCGCGATGACAACAAGAAGTACATCGTTTCGGTTATCGAGACGGTGGGCGCGAGCGGAGCGTATTACGTCTCCTCGGCGACGAATAAGATTTACGCCGATAACGGCAGCGTGGTCGGCTCCATCGGCGTGATCGCCGAGTGGGTCAATTATGGCGATTTGATGCGCTGGGCCAAGCTGAAGCCCGAAGTCCTGAAAGTCGGTGAATTCAAGGACACAGGAGATCCCACTCGCGAGCTTACACCTGCCGAACGTCAGTACTTGCAGGGCTTGATTGACAACATGTATGGCCAGTTCGTCAGCGCCGTCGCCGAGGGGAGGCACACAAAAGTAGCCGACATAAAGCCTATTGCCGATGGCCGTGTATGGACCGGCCAGCAAGCGCTTGGCATGCACTTGATCGATCAGATCGCCGATTACCGCACCGCGGTTCTGGACACTGCAAAATACGTTAAAATCAGCGGCGAGCCGGTTCTGGTTCATCCCGAACGTGACCGCAAATCATTACTCGATTTGTTATTCGGAGATGTTTCTCCCTGGCTGCCGAGCAAGGAAAAGCTACTGGATCAACAGATCGGCTTTTATTATCTCTGGAAGTAGAACGTACCCTGAATATGTCCGTCGCGCACGTCCCACTTGCCAACAAGCCCTGAAATTTGAGAAGGTTATCCGGACTAGGCTTTCGGCACCAGGACCTGTTGCCCGTCATTCGCGTTGCAGCGGCGGCTTCAGATAGGCATTGCGGTTGCCGAACAAAAAATAAATATGGAGCACAGAGGCCATGACGAAAGCGGACTTAATCGATGAAATCTCGCGCCTGGCGGAACTGACCCGCAAGGACAGCGAAGTGGTTGTCGAAACCATCTTCGACAGCATCGTGCGTTCGCTGCGGGCGGGCGATAAGATTGAAATTCGTGGATTCGGCAGCTTTCGCACGCGCCAGCGTAAGCCTCGCATCGGACGTAATCCGAAGACCGGCGACCGGGTGGAAGTTCCCGCCAAGAAGATCCCATTCTTCAAGCCCAGCAAAGAATTGAAGGACCTGGTGAATGGCGATGCCTCCGCGGCCGAGCACGTACCTGCTGCTGTGCCGCCAACGGTCCAGTAACGACCGCTAGCCAGAGTAATCTTTCATGTTTTCCCGCAGAGTGCGTGTGCAATACCAGCACGATGGCGAACTTCTACCCTGTCCCGTGAAGTGGCTCGATAACTTCTCCATGCGGAACTTTACCAATGCAAGCATGTTTGATGACACGCTTCCGGTACAAGATGGCATCCTGGAGATCGGTGAACGCGTGCCGCTCGACCAACTGAAAAATGCGATGGAGGACTGGTTTCGGCGAAAAGGATATTTGCCAACCGGAGCAAGTCTCACTCTGGATAAAGCTTAAGGCACTTTCGCCGTTCTGTAATCCAGCGCGGCTTCAACGCTCGGCCGCTCAAAGATGAGATTGACCGCTTCTTTTGTGCCTTCGATCTTTACCCAAACATATTCTGCACACCCGACCAGACGCACGGCCTGAGCAGTAAGCTTCGCGGCATAACTCGAAATGATTCGGATCATGTGATCAGGCCCGCCTACGTCACCGAACGACAGGGTGCCGCGATTCCCTGCCTCATCAAGCCGCTCCAAATAGGATTGCACCGCAGTCGCGCTGGCGAGGCACGGTTGCGCTTTGCACTCCAGCATCTGCTCGATAGCCAACAGGGCGCGGTAATCAATGCTGGATGCGAACGCCATGTGCACAACGCTCGTGCGGCGGCTGTAATGAATCGGGACCATACCGAAACGCTGGAGAAGTTGTAGCGGAATTGCACAATCGGCAAGGCTGGCAGGCAGAGCCGGCAGTACTGGGCACGACCACTGTACGCCAAGAGCGGCCGTAATCTGCGACTCCTGCGCGTATCCGAGTCGCTGGATCCACTCGCCGATACGCCCGCAGCCATGCCGTTTCTGTTCTTCGAGTGCGTGGCGCAGTTGTTCGTGGTTCAACTCACCTCGGGCAAGCATGAGTAGTCCGAGCGGGACCCGGTGCGGAGGCATGACACTTCGATTGGACGAAACCCGCATCCCGGTAATTCGTCGCCCTAGCTCCTGCTCAAAGCAAGTGGGATAACAATACCGGCGGCCATGCAGGCGAGCGCTTGCCATGTTGTCGGAGATGCGGTCCCAAAGCCGGCGCGGACCGTGACATTCCGCTTTGCTGCAGGAGATGCGTTCCTTCCAGATTTGTACGGCGTCTTGCCAATGTGTTCGCAAACTCTGCATTTGTCTTCCTAGGCAGCGAGTTGTGGGCCGGTGAGAACTTCGGTTACGCGCAAGCCGTAATTTACATAGACGTCAACCACGTTAGTCGACGTATCGAAAGACAGGTTCCATACGTGCTCAATAATCATGGGACGGCTGACCCGCCTGCCGGCATTCAGCATCAGGTACTCGAGCAGGGCGAACTCCTTCGTGGTTAGGTCAATGCGCTTGCCGGCCCGCTCCACCCGCCGTTCGACGCGGTCAAGCTTCAAATCCTCTACCGTGACCACCGATGCTGCCGGAAGGTGGCAACGCCGCAATAAAGCGCGGATTCGTGCCGAAAGCTCGGCGTAGGAAAATGGTTTGCCCAAGTAATCGTCGGCGCCCAGATCGAGGCATTGCACACGATCTTCAACCCGGTTGCGGCTGGTCAGCACCAGAATCGGCATGCTCGGCTTGCGCGTGCGCAGATGCCGCAGAATGGCGATTCCGTCAACTCCCGGCAGATTAAGGTCGAGCATCAACAGGTCGTAATCCAGTTCGCCCGCCATAGCCCTGGTTTGCTCCCCGTCATGGCTGACGTCAACCGCATAATGCTCCGCTTCCAGTCCTTTGCGTACAAAACTGGCTAGTGCCACATCATCTTCTGCAATCAACACCCGCATGAGGATTCTCCAATAATGAAAGATGAATCCATTCTTAAAGACCTGAGTCGCTTGCACAAGCTAATGCAAGCGCACCATTGGCTGGGCCGTTCGGGATTGGAACGCACGTCCCATTGCCGAACCTGCCAAGCCACTTCGCATCTCCACACCAACCGCCAGAGGATAATGGAAGTCTGATTCAACTGTCATGGAGTTCTGGAGCAAGCGGACCTTTAAATCGATTCTTCTACCCGGCGGCATCGTTTTGCTCGGGGCGGTTCTGCTGCTCGATAGCGCAGCAAAGTATTTCCCCGCGCCGGGAGTCAACTTTTTCTACGATGCCGTCTTCGTTGCCGTGCTTCTGCTGGCGTGGCGATTTCACTCTACCCGCGTCTTGTTCTGTGCGGTGGTTTTGCTGCTCAGCCACCACACTATCAACTGGTACGCAGTTCACTACATTTCCGCGCCCGGGCCCGCCCACGTTGCCTTCGAGGCGGTGGCGCTCCTGGTCCCTTTAGATTTCATTTTTCTTACCTTTTTTCCGGAGCGCGGCTCCGAAGGGCGCACTTTGTTCTGGTTCCTGGCATTGCTCTTCTTTGAATCTGTATTTGTGGCAGCTCTCGCCCGGCCTGATCAGCCGTCGGAGTTCCTGCACTTTTCGCCAATTCACCCCTACGATTGGCGCCTGCCCCAGCCAGCGCTGCTGATGGTCATCGCTGCGGTCACGCTGATCATTGTGCGCCTCGTCCAATTTCATAAGGCGATCGACAACGGAATGCTTTGGTCACTGGTGGCGACGTGCCTGGGACTCGAAGCCGGCGGCACCGGCAAGATGGGGACAGCTTACCTTGGCGTTGCCGGATTCATTCTGGCCAGCTCCATTATCGAGAATTCCTACTCGCTGGCCTATCACGACGAACTCACCGGTCTCAATTCGCGCCGCGCATTCAACGATGCGGTCGTTCGATTGAAACCGCCGTATGCGATAGCGGTAGTTGATATCGATCACTTCAAGAGCATCAACGACACTTACGGCCACGATACCGGCGATCAAGTGCTTCGGTTAGTGTCCTCCAGGCTTGCCCGGGTTAGCGGCGGGGGGCAGACATTTCGCGTGGGCGGAGAAGAATTCACCATCCTGTTTCCCGGGCGCACCGCTATGGATATTGCCGATCACCTCGAACTTCTGCGCATGGACATCGAGAGTTCCTCATTTCGCGTGCGCGGCGAGCAAGATCGGCGCAAGGCCCCGCGCGAGTCAGACCGCCGGACCGCTGGGCCGCGCAGAAAAAGAGGCACTGCTCAATCAAACTCAGGATTTCTGTCTGTCACCGTCAGTATCGGAGCTGCCGAGTCGCATTCCAAGCTCAGCGTAGACGAAGTGATCGAGCATGCCGACAAGGCTTTGTACAGGGCCAAACAAGGCGGCAGAAACCGGGTACAAATGACGGTGGTCCAGCGAGTGAAGAAACCAAAATGAGGCCGGACGGTATCTTAACCGCCGCCCTCGTTGGTGCGTTTAGTGCGTTCGATAGCCGAATCGACTATGGTTTCGATTAGCTGAGTGTAGGATCGCCCTGACTTTTTTGCCGCCATGGCAAACTCGTGCTTGCTCGAAAGCCATGGGTTGGGATTAGCTTCGATAACGTAAACTTCGCCCTCTGGCGTGAGTCGCATATCGATGCGCCCATAGTCGCGCAGTTTGACTGCTCGATAGGCCGCCACCGCAGTTTCCGAAAGCTTTTGGGTTGTCGCCTCGTCCAGATCATCGGCGACTTTTGATTTGGTCAGCTTGTAAGCCTCGGAATCGCGTTCAAATTTCACATCGCGGCTGGCGATTCGCGGCGTGCCTTCGGGTAATTGCGAAAGATCTAACTCAACCAGCGGAAGCACTTCCGTCTTCTCGTAGCTGCCAAGAATCGCAGCGTAAATCTCGCGCCCTTCGATGTACTCTTCAATGAGCGCGGGCGAATCGAACTCGTTTTGTACGTACTCGACCCGTTCCATTAGCTCCTTGACGCTGTTCACCACCGCTTCGGCGTCAATTCCGATCGATCCGTCTTCCAGTTGCGGCTTCACGATCAGGGGAAACTTCACGTCATGAGCGTGGTCGATATTCCCGCGATACGCGGTGGCAAAGTAAGGGGTGCGGATCTGGTGAAAGTGAAACATCTTTTTGGCGGTGGCTTTATCTTGCGCGAGAAAATGCGCGTGCGGACCGGCGCCTGTGTATGGCAAACCGATCAGATCCATGTAAGCCGCGACATTCATTTCTTTGGTGTCATCGCCCGCGTAAGACTCCGTGAGATTGAACACCAAGTCAGCGCCGCATTTGGCGAGCCCGTGCAAAGATTGCGGGCGTCCATCCAGCACGTAATAGGAAGCTTCGTGGCCGAGCTTAGTCAGCGCGTCGAAAATCTCTTCCCGATCTTCTTTCTCTTTCCGCCTGCGTCCAGGCTGCGCCGTCTTCTCCGACTCGGGCGTCTCCTCTTCGCCCCACTGGTCGTACAGCACAGCGATTTTTAATTTGTCATCCATTGAGATCCCGTTTTATCTCGTCCTGTTTCTAGCTTACGCCTGAAAAGCCTTGCTCCGAGCCAGATGGTTCATCACCAGTGTCGTTGCGAATACCGTGAATTCCGACAAATGCTCCGCATCTTTGCGCCTGTCAATGAACAGTCCCATCTCGCCGCTGCGCTTTTCAATTGACTGCATCAATTTGCGCAGCAAAGGACGCTGCATCGCCGTCCAGCTGGCAAGCTGATCGACTAACATTTTGCGATGACGCGCGAGAAAGGCTTGCGCGGGCTCCGCTGACCGTTTCTTTTTTGCTGTATTAAACAACGCGGCGAGATCATCGTCCAGATTCAGATCGAGTAATGGAATCTGCTCCGTCACGTGACGATAGAATTCGCCCACCGTCACTTCCATGTCCGCAACGGTAATATCCGGCGACCCGCGCTTTCGCAGCGGATCGGCATTGCCTAGCTCCCGCGCGATCCGGTCCATGTAATTCAATTTCGCCAGCGCGCCCCATCCACGATATTTCTTGCGCCAGCTCGAGCGCGGCGTCATCCACACCGCAAAGGTTTCGGCAAAATCTTCATCTGGATGTTTTTGCGCATACCACCCCGGCAGGTAGCGTACGTACTCTTTCGAGAACAGTACCGGCCGATAGTTCTCCCGGTACGGCCTGCGATACGGCCCGAACAGCTGCTTCCACTCCGGAGTGCGATGCAGCTTGTAAGCGTAATTGAACGCGTGTCCGGCCTCATGCCGCAAATACTTCATGATCTCGCGGCTGTCTTCCAGGTCATTGTGCTCGCTCTCGATCTGCGCCAGGTCGGGCCGTGCCAGGTAAAACGGAATTCCAATAGTCGGCTCGCCAGACGGACATCCCCACTCGTCCGTCAAATAGCACGGTGGCCGGAACTTTATGATCTTCTTCTGCTCCAGCTCGCGATAGAGCTGCTGCACGAACTTCTCGACCGCCGAGCCTTCAATCGTGAGGCCAAGGTCGGAGATGCGCGTATCAAGCAGCGACGGCGGAGGCGGTGCTGCCTCCGGCTCACTGCGCGGCTCGGGATTCGGCGCTTCTTTCGTCTCCATCAACTTGGGATAGTGTATTAGAAGGTCAACAGCAGAAAAAGTGTGGGGCTAGTGACACCGTCAAACCCACGTAACACATGGCTCTTCGGAGCAATTGTTGAGAACCGGCAGCGCCTCCGAAAGCAAGCTCGTGATATTTTGAATCCAGCTCATGCACAGATCTTTTTTCCTCGCTCTAGCTTTATTGATCGCTACCGCCGGCGTCTTGGCCGAAGATCTTGCGCCCTTGCCCTCCCCGCTCTCAAACAACGCAGTAACTGCCGTCAAAGTCAAAGGAACCACCCTGGTTTACTCATTCATGGGCCTCGGGCCGGAAAGGACGTCGGGTTCTGTCAGCAACGTAGGCTACGCACTCAATCTCAAGTACAACAAGTGGACGACAATCCGCTCCGCTCCCGGTTCCGGCCGTCTGGGCACCGTCGCCGAAAGCGCGCGCGAGCAGGTTTTCCTGATCGGCGGTTTCGTACCTGACCGGAGCGGAATGCAGGCGATCGTTGCCGACCTCTCGATCTATGATCCCGTCGGACTGCGCTGGTACCGCGGCCCCGACCTGCCGACTCCGGTGCGCGATGCCGTGGTTGGCTCATCGCATGACCGCTACATTTACGTAATCGGAGGATTGGCAAAGGGCGGCCCCACCAATGCTGTGCAGGTCTACGACGTAGAGGACCAACATTGGTTGCAGGCCACGCCGCTGCCGGGAAGCGCGGTGTTTGGACACGCCGGAACCGTTGTAGGCGATTCCATTATTTATGTGGATGGCGCGAAGAGGAATGCTCAGGGTAATAAGCCCTTCTATATCGCTTCCGACGAGTGCTGGATCGGCAAACTTGATCGGCATGATCCCAGGAAAATTCAGTGGAGCAAGTTGCCACCACATCCGGGCGATGCACGATATCGCATTGCCGCTGGCGGCTCAGATCGCGACCTGAAGGCCTACTTCGCCGGCGGCAGTGCGGCAATTTACGATTACAACGGGATTGGGCTGGATGGAAAACCTGCGGAGCCGTTTGCACAAGTGTTCGCCTTCAACTTCCGTACTAACTCGTGGGAGACGATTTCCAATAACCTTCCCAACCCCACCATGGATCATCACGGGCTGATTGCGACGGGAGACGGATTGATCATCGTCGGCGGCATGGCAGCCGGGCCGAAGGTAGTCGCCGATGCCGTGCGCCTTCCGAAAGCGCCCAGCGAGCGGAAATAAGTACAATCAGTCTATGTCCAAGCCGCAACGCTATACGCGGGAACATGCCGAAGCCGGGCTGGACGCCGACTTTCCCGAGATTGAAACCTGGCCCAACCAGTTCCCCGGATACGAAATTGCGATTGATGATCCCGAGTTCACCTCGGTCTGTCCCAAAACCGGCTTGCCGGATTTCGGCGTTATTACCTTGCGCTACATGCCAGGCCAGCGTTGCCTCGAACTGAAGTCCTACAAAGAATATTTGCAGTCGTTTCGCAATCTCGGCATCTTTCAGGAAAACATCGTGAACCGCGTGCTCGAAGATGTGGTGCGCTGGGCGCGGCCAGTGTGGGCTGAAGTCAAAGGTGATTTCCGTCCTCGTGGCGGAATTTCGACAGTAGTAACCGCAAGATGGCCGAGGCCGAAACAGAAGAAGTAAACCGGAATAGCTCAATGCCCGTGCTATATTCCTTTTTTCGTGTCCAGAGATAATTTTCATCCTAAAACTGCGCTCTTCTTGCTCACCGCGCTGAACCTGTTGAACTACGCGGACCGCAACGTTCTTTTCGCCGTGCAGCCGCTGGTCCAGGACGAATTCCACATCACCAAGGCGCAAGTGGGATACCTCACCAGCGCTTTTTTGTTGTGCTACATGGTTGCCGCGCCGTTTGTGGGGCCGTTGGCCGATCGCTATTCCCGAAAACTCATAATCGTACTGGGCGCATTTTTCTGGAGTGGTCTCACATTGCTGACCGCTGTCACTCATACTTATCGTGAGTTGCTGGTTCGCCATACGCTCGTCGGGATTGGCGAGGCCACGTTCGTTACCATTGCTCCAACTTTCGTCGCCGATCTTTTTTCCGAGAACAAGCGTGGCCGGATTCTTGGTGTCTTTTACCTGGCAATTCCTGTTGGATCGGCGGCAGGCTATCTGCTCGGCGGCCACCTCGCGCCGCTACATGGCTGGCGTTTTCCGTTTTATATCGCGGCCGCGCCTGGATTTCTTATAGCGACAGCCGTTCTGTTCTTGAAAGAACCTCCGCGCGGGCAGTTCGACACACTGAAAGAAACTCCAGAGCGTCGCAGCATTCTGGGGTTGGCTCGCAATCCTGCATTTTTGACCGCCACTCTTGGTATGGCCACGATGACATTTTCCCTCGGCGGAATTCAGGTCTGGATGCCGCAGTTCCTTTACAGCGAACGCCATTACTCGCTGGAAACTGCGAACCTTTATTTCGGGGCGATCGTGGTCGTAGATGGACTTCTAGCTTCACTTGCGGGCGGCTGGCTCGGCGATCTTCTCTTGCGCCGCACCAAAGCCGCGTATTACCTGGTTTCGGCGGCGAGCATGGCTATAGGCGTGCCATTTATGATTTTTGCGTTGTTCGGGCCGGGTAGGACCATGCTGCCAGCCATTGCCGTGGCAGCATTCTTCCTTCTGTTTAACACTTCTCCGCTTAATGCAGCGGTCATCAACTCCGCGGGCGCGCATATCCGCGCCACGGCGATTGCAGTGAACATCTTCATCATTCATATTCTGGGGGACGTGCCGTCGCCCACCCTGATGGGATGGGTCGCCGACCACCACTCGTTGCAACTGGCTTTTGTCCTGCCCGTGATTGCGATGGCGCTTTCTTCGGCCATTCTGTTTTATGGCATGCGCTTTGCCCCTCCAATTGCTGTCGAACATAATTCCCGTCCCGTTTCCACCCACGCCGGATGAGCCACTTCCACTGGATTGCAGGAGTAACCCTGGCGCTCATCTGGCTGTCGCGCGTGATCGATGCCGGGCTTGGCGCTCGAACTCTCTCCGACATTTCGCAACCGGAGTGGGACCGCAGGCCGGATCCGATCATCAACTCTGTCGCAATCGTTGTTCCCGCCCGTGATGAAGAGGCCGCCGTCGAGCAGGCGCTACAGCGGCTTGTCTCGCTCGATTACGAAAACTACCAGATCATTGCCGTCGACGACCGCTCTACCGATCGCACCGGCGAAATCATGGATACGATCGCGAGCACATCCGACGGCAAAGTCGACGTGGTCCACATACGCCAGCTTCCGCCCGGCTGGCTGGGCAAGACTCACGCCATGTGGACTGCCGCTCGCCAGACTAATGCGGATTGGCTGCTCTTCACCGACGCCGACGTCATGTTCCGCAAGGACGCGCTTCGCCGAGCGATTGCCTACGCAGAAGCCGAACGTGCCGATCACGTCGTCCTTTTTCCCCGCATCATCATGAAACGCGCCAGCGAAAGGATGATGATTGCGTTCTTTCAACTACTCTTCGTCTTTGGCCATCGTCCGTGGAAAGTCGCCGATCCCAAAGCCAAGGACCACATGGGCGTAGGCGCCTTCAATCTTGTCCGCCGCAGTGCGTATGAAGCAGTCGGAACCTACGAGCGCCTGCGGATGGAAGTGGTAGATGACATGAAGCTCGGCAAGGTCATCAAGAATGCCGGGTTCCGCCAGCGTGTCGTGTTCGGAAACGATCTCATTGAAATCCGATGGGCTCGCGGCGCTCGTGGCGTAGTTAATAATTTGACTAAGAATTTTTTCGCCGTGATGTCGTTTCAAACCTGGCGCGCCTTGCTTTCGTGCGTCGGCATGGCTTTCTTGAACCTCATGCCCTTTATTGGGGTGCTAATCGCTCCGGGTTGGAGTCGCATCCCGTATGGCATGGCCTTGGCTTCAATGTTTTTTCTCTATGCCGGAGTTTGGCGCCACGTCGAAATTCATCCCTGGTACTTTCTCTTGCACCCGGTCAGCACCACGCTGTTTATTTACACGATGCTGCGTTCAACATTCGTCACCTTGTGGCATGGCGGAGTGGAGTGGCGGGGAACGATGTACCCCCTCGATGAATTGAGAAAAGGACTAGTTTAGTCTTCCACATCTGCGGGGATCTCTGCAGGCACCGTCGGACTGCCTCTTTTCTTACGTGTGCTGCGGCTGCGCTTGGTGCGAAATTGACCGGCGCTGAAGTGCCCGCGCTCTTCGACGTCGAAATTCTTCGGCATCGGCGGAAGGCCCACAGTCTGTCCACTTAACTGCTTGCGGCTTTCCAGAACGATCTCCGCACGGTCATCGTAATCTTTCAACTCACCACGAATTTCAATGACCTTGCCCGCAAGCTGGCGCACGTCGCCGATGTTCTTCACATCATGGGAGAAGATAACCACAGAAAAGGGACAGAACCGATAATCCTCACAAAAATCCAGGTAGTGAACTCCTTCACTTCCGGCCTCAACCCGAATGACCTTTCCGGTTACGCACTGAGTCTCGCCAAGATGGTTGCGCGCCTGGTCTATGGGAAGGCAAGAACAGAAAATCCCAGAGGAGCCAGCAAGGAAGATCATTGCCGCTGCACTGATGCGCTTCCAGGCAATATTCCTTTTGGCACAGATGCTCATGGGTGCCAGCGGCGCTGCAGCTTTGGCAAAGGCGTTCATGGGCGGAGCAGCGCTCCAGCGCTGTAATTTGATTCTTGACCCGATAGCGGCTTTAGCCGCTGTTGCAAGTCTGTTTTCATGGGTGGAGCAGCGCTTCAGCGCTGCATTTTGATTCTTGACCTGATGGCGGCTTTAGCCGCTGTTGCAAATCCGTTTCATGGGTGGAGCAGCGCTTCAGCGCTGCGTTTTGATTCTTGACCTGATGGCGGCTTTAGCCGCTGAGGTACCGTATCCATTTCAAACTTTCCCGACGCTGAACTGTACACATACTGTTCAACACTGCTTGCTAGGCCACGTTTGACTGGATTCCGATGAATGTACCGCCGGAATGCGTCATACTCCGGTGCATTGCGCACTCGCCGATCATAAAAGCTTGTCTGCCAGAGGCCATGAACTCCGAATGCCTTGCCAGCACGGAATGAAGAACCGCCCTTGATGAATTGAAGTGCCTTTTCCAAAGTCACGATCGGAGTGATCAGCAGGTGAAAGTGATCTGGCATTACAACAAATTCATGGAGATCATATTTTTGCTGATCCCGATATCCAATCAGTGTTTCTATAAAGAGCGTCGCCATGCGTTCAGATTGAAGAAGAGCTTCCTTCTGAAATGTCGACGCCGTTACAAAATATGTGGCGTCCCCAGTCGTCCCCCGATATGGAATAGTCATCGGACCCCCATGGGCTGAAGCCCGGCATTCATATGGGCCCCTAATTTGCAGCGCTGAAGCGCTGCTCCACCCATGAGCAAACTCAAAGAGCGCTTCAGCAAGAGAATTTGCGCCTGCAGCACTGCAATGGAATTGTAAGAGAGCTGAAAGGAATTACGCGGAAACTTCAGAGGGAAAAATCCAAAAGTGTTCCAGAAGGGGAATAAGGGCCGGACAATCATCCGGCCCCGCGAGAATAATTCTTACCGAAACGCCTTTATCGCCGATGCCTCATCGTCCCTAACATCAAAGACGGTGTAGAGCTTGGTGATCTGCAGCAGGTCGTGAACTTTCTTGGTCAGGTTCAGCAGCTTCAGTTCGCCGCCCTGGTTCTTCACCGTGGTAAAGGCGCTCACCAGTTCTCCGATACCCGAGCTGTCGATATAGTTCACGTCGCCGAGGTTGAGCAGAATTTTCTTATTCCCCTTGCCGAGCAGATCTTTCACAATGTCGCGCAGCACGATGCTGCCCTCGCCCAAAGTGATCCGTCCGCTGCAATCCACAATATTGACGCCGTCAACCTGGCGTAAGCTGGTCTTCAAGTTCACTGGGAAGCCTCCTTGCCGCCCTCGGATGGCCCGTGGACGTGCTTGATAAGTTTGATTTCTGTGCCCGACTGAGAAGGATGGATCTCCACCGAATCCATAAAAGAGCGTATTAAAAAAATTCCCCTGCCCGACGTCTTCAACAGGTTCTCTGGCGCCAGCGGATCGGGAATCTTCGCCATATCCATGCCTTTGCCCTGGTCACGGATGGTGATCACCAGGGCCTTAGGCGTGCGCTCGAATTCTAAATCAACTTTCTTTTCTGGATCGTAAGCGTTGCCATGCAGTACCGCATTGACGGCAGCCTCGCGCACCGCCATGGCAATTTGCATGACTTCGTCGTCCCCGAAGCCGCTCTCCGAGGCGATGCGGCTGGCGGTCTGTTCCGCGCTGTCTACGGTATCCAGCGTCGAATCCAGCTTGTAGGAGAACCGGTCTCCGGCCATAAGCGAGGGTTTCAATGAGTTCGCGAAACTGAGCCAGCAAAATTCCGCCGACGGCCCTGCGTTTCGCTGTCCCGTTTTCGCGTTCGCCGGATTGCGAATCTACACAGTTCCGGCGCGCTACAGACAGTAGACGAGTGGCTCACCAGGCAGATTCGGTAGTTTGAACCTCCGCTGTGGAAAAGTCAACGGAGGAAGTCAGGAATCCAACGGGCTGGCGGAGCAGGCCACATTTCTCGTGGAACCACGTTATATGTTTCTACATAGTGACACCCATGCTCTCGAAAACGTATCGAATGTGGGTGAACAGACTTCCAGACCCGTCCCCGGTGCCGGCGATGTGCATCCCGACGACTCTGACCGAGTCCCCAGTATCGACCACGGCTGCCCCGGAATCCCCGCCTTCGGAAACGCAATCGTATTCCACCAGCTCGACGAAATCTACGCTGGGATCGTTAGGCAGTTCGTGGTAAATGATGCTGGTTGACACGTGAATATTCTTTATCGTTCCACTCTGCAGCTGGGTGGCTACTCCGAATTTCTGTACGGGAAGTGCGGTGACGACGTCAGCATTCTCTCTTGTTAAGTCCCTGATCTGGGAAACAACCCCGATCTCCGGGATATTATTCGCTAGTTGAACGCTGCTAACCGGCTTAGCCACGGCCGCATCGACAGCATTCTTCAATGATCCAGGGTCGATGATTGTAAAGCGAACCAGCTGACCAACGATGTTAGGTCCGGGATCATGACTCGGATCCACAGGACTCTCCACTGGGTCTCCTGTACTCCCTCTACCACATTGGGCTAGGACGTGGGAGCAGCCGAGAATCAGAGGTTCTTCATTGGAACGGTCTCGGACTGCAAGGGTTATTGTTCCTGAGTCGCCCACGCGATCTCCAATTATGACTCCGGGTGACAATGCGCGATGGGCGACTGGAATTCGTCCCCACTCCTGTACATCCGTCTGTACGCTTTTGCCCGAAATGTTCAGCCTCAACTTCGGGGGGATTTCTGCGAGATTCCGAAGGCGTTTCTTAGCCAGTTTCTTTCGCACAAAGAAGACCACACAAAGATGCGACTTATGGTTCTTATCGCTGATCTTGGGTCCCACGCCAAATCCGAGCACATTGGGATCGTGCCAGAGAGTATGGACAGTTCGATAATCTCTCTCGAAATGAGACTTCCGTTCCCCTTTTCGCAGCCGGGCCGTCGGCCTAATTAACCGGTTCATTGTGTGCACGGCATCTCGAGCATGAGTGTATGGCTGGCTTTTCATCTCTGGTTCTCTTAACCTCCTTTCAACCTGTCGATTACTGATTTCACCGGGACATTAATCCCAAACGTAAACTTTGGAGTAGTCTTGATTTTCAAGTCGTTTTGCAACTGGGCGCTACTTGCAATGTCTCCGGGCGCCAGAGTAGCGGGTTGCTTGTTACGGAGGAATGTCGCTCCGGCGAAAAATTGAAAGTTGTTAAATGGCTTGAGCGGCAGTCCAACAGCGCCACCGGCGAACAGCTTGTCCCACGGGCTGCTGGCTAGCGGGAATCCCACAAGAAGTCGCGGCCACTGCCACCTGACCGGCGCGGAGGCTGCAAGATCCACTGGACGGAACATGACGTTGAACATGGCGTAGGCACTCTGCCTGTCCACCTGTGTCGCCGTAACTGTATTGCTCGAATCTGAATACTGCAGGTCCTTGATCTTATGAACCGGGATTCCGATGCTGGCGTCCCACCAATAGAGCTGCTCGTCCTCGTAAGAAACGGTAGTCCCGAGCAGCAACTTCTGCCGGTCTTGTTCTGTCAGGGGAGTGCCAGCTTGTTTCGCGTACCCGGCAATCGAAATATCACTGGGCAATCCAATCTTGTCGATATGCCCGACTCCCCAGAGGTCATCGAAGACTTCTTTGCCATCAGATCCCTTGGTGGTCAAGCTAATGCAGCTTTTTGCTGCCTGGGCCTTGGGACCGAATAGGAGTCCGAGGATCTTCTTCAAATTTTCGATATTCGCTGGACTTCGCTTCACGACGGCCGACTCGTAGCGCACGTTGGCGTACGCGCTGGGTATCCCGAAATTGCCAAACCACTGGAACTGGCCACCGCTCGTCTCATCGCAGAAGGTGAACTCTGTCGATTCACCGATTTTGAGTTTGTTTGATCTAAGCGCGTCTTCGAGGTTCTTGTCCGATAAGCCTTTTCTTTCCTCGTCGGTCAGGGCCTTTATCGGCGGGGCGTCGCGTAGTTGCCGGACTCCATTCTCAAGGGTTAACACTGGGACGTTGCGGTGCACGAAGAGAAAAAGGACTGAAGTTGAGCCGTAAATGCGTTGACCACTGAATTTCTCATAGCTCCAGGCGGGATCCCCCCAGTTTCCTTTTGACGAGCGATACAGGTACCAGTGATCGACAATGTTGTCACCATAGTCAACCACGTGAATGACCACATAGGTCGCTTTTGTTTTTGTCGGATCAATACCTGCTGTCGCCTCGACAAGATCTCTGACTTGTGACGTAGGTACGCCGCATTTTTGAGGATCTTCGCAGTGCCCCAACGCGTCGATGGCCGCATCCCATTTTGTGGAGTCTAGGGCTCCACCTGGACTGGCTAGAAACTTCCACGGCAGTGGCTTGGAGTTGTCGCTAGGAGTAGCGCCGGCGGAACCCGAATCGTCTGGTAGCCCGGAAGAGGTTCCCCCAGTCTGTGATTGGGTCACCAAAGCCGACGAAAAAATAACTACAATTAGGGCAAGCCTAACGGACCGAAGCAAGCTTGTCACTTCAACACCTCCGTAATGCAAAAAATACAGAATCCAGCATCTAAGAACTGTAGTGAGGGCTACCCCACCATTGTTTCGTCGTCTTCTTCCGGAACTCGCACGGCTGTGCTCGATACTCCAAAAAGGCTAGGAAGCACACCCTTCCGTGGCGGGTTGATCGAACCTAAGCCGGCATTTGTGGCTCCTCCCGCCTGCTTGTAGATCCGGCGACTCTTGAACAGTGCTTTCGATCAACTTTGAAACACATTGGGCGTGCGCCCGGGGCGACCTGGACTGACGTGAGATCTCAAGGACTACGATGTTTTCTTCATCCCGTCAGTCACTAGCTGCTTTTGTTTGTTCACTTCACGAACGATGTCTAACGCGCTGTTCCAGATTCCAGAACCGCCGCTCGCCATTGCACCGAAAACCAAGTACCACCAAGACGAAATCTGTGTTGTATCCGAAATATTGAGCTGTTTGGCGAGAGGCTCGCGAACCAAATAGCTCACGAGCACGCCGACGATGACCGCAACGAGCTGCACAGAGATCTTGCGGAACTCCTCGGTTACTTCGTTGGTCTTTTCAATCACGAACCAATGCGAAAGCCATGGGATCCCCTTAACAATTTCAGTGATGCGCTCTGTGGCTACGCTCAGAGCAGCGAAGAAACCTAGAAGCCCCGTAATCTTGTCCATAGAAACCTCCTCGTTTAGTTTCGTCCTGAGGAAAACCAACCCTGCTTTGACGTGCAATTTCGCATACACCAGCTCTCGCGGGCTGTCCCCCAGCCCGTCAATGCGCTCGACCTATCCAAGAGACGCACTAATCCTCGCGTGCCACTCGGACAGCTCAGCAACTCAGTTTTTCGGTCTTAGCCGTTAGTCGTTCTACACGCAGACAAGGCGCGGATTTCAACGCAAACGTAGGGGAAGGAGACGAAGTGCGTTCAAAATCGCCCGAATTATGATTGACTTCAAAAGTGCTGTCAAGGTTTTTCTGGAAGTTATTGAAAAAATGTTGAAGCGGTCACGGAGCAACAGTTTCCAGACTCTGCCAAGATGTTTCTTCCTCATGAAATAAACTCTCGGCCGACCCGAAACAGATTCGGTCACTGTTCGCATTCTGTGATACAAACCTGCGGTGCCCGAACCGCGCCAGCCCAGCCTTGTACGCGCCATCGGCCGGTGGAGTCTGGCCGCTCTGACCATCAATTGCATCATCGGCAGCGGGGTATTTGGCCTGCCGTCTGTAATTTCCGGACTCGTTGGCAACGCCAGTCCCTTTGCCTGGCTCTTCGCCGCCATCGGTACCGGGCTGATCATGGCTTGCTTCGCGGAAGTTTCATCGCGCTTCGAGCAAAGCGGCGGGGTCTATCTTTACTCGCGCGCCGCTTTCGGCAGAACCACGGGAATCGCGATTGCCTGGCTGGCCTGGCTGGGGCGGTTGACGGCGGCCGCTGCCAACGCAAATTTGTTTGTCAGTTATCTCGCAGAATTCTGGCCGGGAGCGAAAGCGCCGCTGCCGCGCGTGTTCGTTCTCAGCACACTTTTGCTTTTGCTAACAGCAGTGAACTATGCGGGCGTGCGCCACGGAACTATTCAAAGCAACCTGTTCACGGCCGCGAAGCTGATCACATTGTTTGCGTTGCTTGGCGCAGGATTGCTGTTCCTCGCCCTTGGGCATCACGCAGTGACTATCTCTCTGCCGCACAGCGTCCCGGCGCTTTGGCTCCATCCGGTGCTCTTGTTGATGTTCGCTTACGGAGGATTTGAAACCGCGCTTATGCCCGCAGCCGAGGCGAGAAACCCGCGGCGCGATTATCCATTCGCGTTATTTCTCGCCCTGGTGACTTGCACGCTGGTTTACATTGCGACCCAAGTGGTCGTAGATTCGGTGCTCACCAATCCTGCTGCAACCGATCGCCCGATGGCGGCTGCAGCCCAGATAATGCTGGGCGGATGGGGCGCGACACTGGTCAGCCTCGGTGTGTTGTTCTCGACCTATGGATATCTCAGCGCAAATATTCTTGGCGCTCCGCGAACATTATTCGCGATGGCGGAACACGGAGACATGCCCGCTGCGATAGCACGAGTGCATGCACGGTTTCGCACGCCACATGCCGCAATTATTGCGTTTGCGACTCTGCTTTGGGGATTTTCAATCGCGGGCAGCTTCGAGTGGAACGTGTTCATCTCCGCAGTTTCACGTCTTTTCTATTACGGATCGGTTTGCGCCGTGCTGCCGGTGTTGCGCAGAAGACCCGGCGTGCCGCGCGAGCAGTTTCATCTCCCCATGGGAGATCTGCTCGCGGCGCTTGCGGTAGGGGTTTCTCTGCTGCTATTTCCGAAGTTGGATAGAAGCGGGCTGACAATCATGGCAGTGCTTGCCATCTGCGTCGTGACAAATAGCGTGTGGGCCGCGCGCAGGGCGCGCGCCGGCCAAACTCAGGCTGCATCGTTAGACTAGAGCGGTACGGTATGAACGTCGGCGATCATCTTCGCACTACCGGCAGCGCCCTTAAGAATTGGGCCATCGCGCAACTTCAGGACTCGATCGCTGTGGGAGTGCTCTGGCTCGCCGGACTCTACGTTCTGCACATTCCCTGGGCGCCATTGTGGGCGCTGTTGGCGGCGACGCTCCAGATCGTGCCGCACCTTGGGCCCATTCTCGGGTTGATCGGTCCGGCGCTCGCGGCAACAATCGCGTGGAGGGATTGGGAACATCCGCTGTACGTGCTGATGCTCTACGCCGTCATCGTCGTGGTCGACGGATTTTTACTCCAGCCCTACATCATGAGGAGGACGGCAAAAGTTCCTATGTGGGCGTCAATTCTGGCGCCCATCGTCCTCGGAATTGTGTGGCCGTTCTGGGGAGTGCTGGTGGCCGCACCGCTGCTGGCAATTGTGTATGCGTTCAAGGCGCGGCACTGGGGGGCTGGCCCATGATTTCTAAATTACAAACCGGATTCCCCCACTCATTCACCGGACTGCGATTGCCCGAACCTCATCGCGCCCTTTGCGGTACGGTGGGGTCTTTGATTAATGTCAATATTCCGGGACTGTCGCGCTGCCCCTAAGGCATAACTTCTCAGCGTTCAGGCGCCATTGAGTGAGCAGCCTGATTCAGCCCTAGCGCCTCAGCATGTTCTGGTGTTAAAAAGAAATAGTTCTGACTACGTTCTCCCGGTTTGCGTTCAAGTATCGCTTGTCCGTTAAACCAATATGCTCCATATCCCTCGTTGCGCAATAGTTCGAAAGTAGTGAAAGCGGTAGTTTGTGGATTGTCAGGGTCGGGATTGACTTCAATGAGCAGGGCTGGATGCGAGGCGCGAATAGTCTGCAGCGCTCCTCTCAAGACCGCGAGCTCATGAAAGTTGGCATCGCACTTGATGAAAGCGATCTTCGGAATTGACCCTTTGTCAGCGAAAAAATTATCTAGAGTGCGGCTCTTGATATCAAACTGCCGCCACGCCGGGTTTGAGGTTGCTGTCTTGACCTGCGCATCGTACCAGCACTCCTGACCCCAACGATACGTCGGGATAACCATGGTTTCTGTTTTGTCGCCATCGGAGAGAGCCAAATCGACGCACTCGACATTCTGCAATTTCAACTTTCGCATGTTGGCAGTTAGGAAATCGAAAGTCTGAGGTATGGGCTCGAAGGCGTAAACTCGACCGCTTGGCCCGATTCGTTTTGCCAGAAATTTGGAGAAATAACCGAGACTGGCTCCAATATCGAGCACGGTGTCACCTGGAGCAACAAGGTGCTCAGCGATGAATGCGTCCCTTTCGATCCAGTTTTCTGGAGTGTGCGAGATAAGATATGCGTAATACGCCTTCTTGAGCCTATGCAAGACGCTTTCTGGGAGAACACGTAGAATAACCCGGCCCAGCATGACTTTGGGGTTCCACTCCGTCTCCGCCCTCATCAGCTTGTACAGTACAGATTCTTTGTTTTCGGACATGAACCGGTCTCCTAAAGAAGGTTTGAACCCGCGGGGGAAGAGCGAAGGGCGTCAGACTCAGATGCATTGGCGGAATTCTGTCATAAGTCTGACTTCAGCACAATCTCTGCCAGAACTGTTGTAATTCGGTGACAACACCGGCTGAAACGAGAGCTCATTGTTTCACTGCCGGTGCTTTGCGGGAACCCGGCGATTTCGCAAACTGGCTACGGTTCTATACCCCACCCTCCGCCTCCGGGCGTTTCAATTCGGATCACGTCGCCCTTCTTTGCCTGCACGCTCGACTTAGTGCGAAGCTCTTCTGCGCGGACAGCGGTGTGCGCACCACACGACCCCAAGAGCATGATCGCTTTCCCCGCCGCTCCCGGCTCTCCTCCGGCCAATCCATAAGGACGAAATTTCCTGCGATCACTCAGCAGCGTGACCTGCGCATCGGCCAGCAACTCGATTTCCCGTAGCAGTCCATCTCCTCCGCGAAATTTCCCTTTCCCACCCGAGCCGGTCCGATACGAATACTGCCGTACACGAAACGGATACGCGTACTCCAGCGCCTCAACCGGAGTATTGAGGGAGTTCGTCATGTGCGTATGAACTCCGGAGAGGCCGTCGGCATTAGGCCGTGCGCCCATCCCTCCGGCAATGGTTTCGTAGTAAGCGAACGGCTTCTGGGTGCGCGGATCGATTCCGCCGATGGTCAAATTGCTCATCGTCCCCGAACTCGCGGCTGGAATTCTTTCAGGAATCGCCTGCGCCAGAGCGCGAAGCAGCACATCAACAATTCGTTGCGATGTCTCCACGTTTCCCGCCGCGACCGCCGCTGGGAAGCTGGCGTTCACAATGCTCCGGTCGGGGGCGCTCACCGTAACCGGCCGCATCAATCCCGCATTCGCAGGAGCATCTTCCGGCAGCAGGCAGCGGAAAACGTAATAAGTCGCGGAATAAGTGATGGCGAACACCGCGTTCATGCTGCTGGCCACCTGCGGACTTGAGCCGGCAAAATCCACTCGCGCCGCCGACGCCGCTGGATCGATTTCGATCTCAACCGCAATTCGTATCGGCTCATCTCCAAGGCCGTCGTCGTCTAAGAAATCTTCGGCCGTGAATTTTCCTGCAGGCATGCTCGCCAGCTCTGCCCGCATTAGCCGCTCCGAATAGTCGAGCAGTTCGGCACAAAGGTCCTGGGTCTTTTGCAGGCCGTATCTAGCCGCGAGTTCCTGCAGACGCATTTCGCCCACTCTGCATGCGCCGATCTGCGCAGCCAGATCACCTTCCCGCTCTTCAGGAGTGCGCACGCTGTTCAGGATCGTTCGCAGCAGTTCCTTGTTGATGACTCCGTGTTGCACCAGCTTCACCGGAGGAATTCGAATCCCCTCTTCGGTAATTTCGCGGCACAGTCCCATGGAACCGGGATACTTGCCGCCAACATCGGCATGGTGAGCACGCGTCGAGACATAAAAAGCAGGCGTCTGCTGCCGCGAACTGAAAACCGGCTGCACCATTGTGATATCCGGCAGGTGCGTTCCCCCGGCGAACGGATCATTGAGAATCGCTATGTCCCCCGGCCCGAGTGAAAGCGCGTCAATCGCGGCTCGCACCGACATCGGCATCGATCCCAAATGCACCGGCATGTGGTCGCCCATTGCAATTAGTTGCCCGGCTCTGTCGAAAATTGCGCAGGAGTAATCGCGGCGTTCCTTGATGTTTGGAGAGAACGCAGTTCGTCGCAGCGCCGCGCCCATCTCTTCCGCAACCGAGCGGGTCGCGCTTTTAAAAACCGCAAGATCAATTGGATCGAACAATTTCATATTAAGAATGTGTGGGGCACAAAGAACGTGTGGGGCGGGCGCCCTCGCCCGCCAATCCCTCAAACCTCGATCAAGATATTCGAATACTCATCCACTTCTGCCCGGCAGCCCGGCGGCACCACTGTGGTCGCGCTGTACTCATGCACAATCGCCGGACCTTCAAATCGATTTCCGGGCAAAAGGCTTTCGCGATCCAGGACCGCCGAATCTCGCCATTCGCCGCCGAACATCACACGTTTCCTTTTCAAGATTGCTCGTGAGCACCCCGGCCCAGCTTTTGCCCTGCGCGGCAACTCTATCTTTTCCGCCGAGGCGATCATGCGTACACGCACGTTCACCACTTCCACCTTTCTGCTCTCATTGGAGTGGCCGTAGCGCTTGCCATGCGCCTCGTGAAAATTCTCCAACATCTTCACACTGGCTGGCACATTGATCTCGTATCCCTGGCCTGCATAGCGCAAGTCAGCCGAGCGAATCGCAACTCCGGTCAGCCCCTCTTTTCGAAATTCGGCCGCAGCTTTGGCTTCAAGCTCGGTAAAGTGATGCTCCAATCTACTGGCCGACTCTGGACTCGATTCGTCTGAGGCTGCCCCACCCTGCGCGGAACGGTGGGGAGTCGCATGTCCCACCTGGACCATAACCGTCCGTGAATAATCGCGCACTACGTCAGACATTAAAATGCCCAGCGCCGAAAGTGCCCCCGGCAATGACGGGACCAACACGCGCGGAATCCCCAGCGACCTCGCCAGAGAACACGCGTGTAGCGGCCCAGCGCCGCCGAAGGCCACTAGACTGAACTCTCGCGGATCGTGGCCGCGCTCGACCGAAATTAACCGAATGGCCTTTTCCATCTCGGCTTCCGCCAGCCGCACCATGCCGGCGGCGAACTCCTCCACCGATTGAATCAGCCCGCGCGCTTTTTCCATGTACATCCGCGCACGCGCTTCATCAATTCTCACCGTCCCGGCTAACGCGAGTTCAGCGTCGAGCCTGCCCAGTAATAAATTCGCGTCTGTCACCGTTGGCTGCTCACCACGCCCGCAGCAGATCGGGCCGGGATCAGCTCCCGCCGACATGGGGCCGACATGCAGAATACCGCCACGATCAAACCACGCCAGCGAGCCTCCGCCTGCCCCGACAGTGTGAATGTCGAGCATAGGCACGGAAATCGGGATGTCGGAAACGCGCGCCTCGTTGGTAGTCTTCGGGCCCGCGGCGTCGATCAGCGCAACATCGGTCGAAGTTCCTCCCATGTCGAATCCGATGATGTTTTCAAACCCGGCAAGCTGGGCGACGCGGTGCGCGCCTATTACTCCACCCGCTGGACCAGACAGTACTGTGCGTACAGGTTCTCTCGCCGCAATCTCCGCCGACACGATCCCGCCCGAAGACTGCATCACGTAAAGCTCGCCCTGGTGTTCCTGCTGGATTGCGGTTTGCAGCCGCTGCATATATCCGCCGGCCTTCGGGGCAAGATACGCATTGACGACGACCGTTGCCGCCCGCTCGTATTCGCGGAATTCGGGAAGGATTTCGTGAGAGGCGGAAATGGGCAGTGAAGCAGGATGCTGGTCCGCTGCACCGGCCATGTGGGAACGGGCGTCCTCGCGAGCTTGCCCTGAGCGAAGTCGAAGGGTTCTGTCGAGCAAAGCTCGACTTGGGGTCGCCGAGCTTTGCTCGGCTGGACGGGCGAGGGCGCCCGTCCCCACATGGCCGGTGCTGGCTTTTGATGCTTCAGCCACCCGCCGCTCATTGTCTGAATTCGCGAATGAGAAGAGCAACGAAATTGCGACGCTCTCCGCACCACTGGATCGAATTTGTTGACAAAGTTGCGCCAGTTCTTCTTCGCTGGGCCAAATCAGAATCTCTCCTTCCGCGCTGACTCTTTCCTTAATTCCAAATCTCAACTCCGGTGGAACCAGGCACGGCTTGGGAGTTGCCATCCAGTCATAGAGGTCCTGCCGCGCCTGGCGGCCAATTGCGATTGTGTCTTCGAACCCGGCGGTGGTTACAAAAGCTACACGCGCGCCCTTGCGTTCTAGCAGAGCGTTGGTTCCGATGGTGGTCCCATGACGGACTTCGAGGCCATCATGGGGATGAGTTGGGCGAGCCTGGAGGGCCGCCCCTACACGAGCGGTTATGTGTTGAATGGCTTCGAGCACCGATCTCGCAGGATCATCCGGCGTAGACAGCAGCTTCAGAACCGCCAGCGCACCGTCTGTGAGATAGACGCAGTCGGTGAAAGTACCGCCAGTGTCAATTGCGATGCGCATGTGATGTGCTGTAGCTCGCCCCGTCGGGCCCAAGAGTTATTTTCCCTGCGCCTTGATGATGAGTCCGCTCATGCAGGTGTTATAGCTGGTACTGAAGCGTATCGACCCGGTTTCGTCCGAACAGTAGTGGTAAAGCGCTGACCAGCTGCCTGGCTTTGCATCAACATGAAGTTCGTAGCCCGAATATTGACCGTTGTCGGATCGGCGCGCCGAGTAGGTAAACCCGAAGAACTCCTGCATTGGCAAGGGGAACTCGACCAACGCCGAACGGGTGGAATTAATATCGGCCCCATCGCGCGGAAAATCGAGTTGCTCCAGCTTCTCTGGGTACTGGCCATACTTCCGCTGATAGAAGGCTAATGAGTTGTTGAGGCGCTCTATGGAACCAAGCACGGCGCTATGAGTAGAGCCCTGAACAGCGCTATGCCGTTCGCCGCGCCGGCGCTCGAACCGAATTAGCACAGTACTGGCGACTATCAGTAGTCCGATAAAGCATGCGAGTCGAATCATAGTCGCCCAGGCTGGGCGTTGTCGCCAAGTGATCAACCAGAAAATCGGGATCGCAGTTAATAATGTCTGACATGACGCGATGCTTATAGCTGACGAAATACCGTTTGTGGAAAAAAGTTGAATCAACGCTATCGAAGGAACAAAGAACAACACCCCTGGGCCTGGCCCCAACCCCGATCGTGGTATGAAGACAAGAATAGCGAAGGGAACCTGCAGCACGAGCGCTGTGAGCAGAGCGACAACGTAACTTCTTGCATAGCCCTTCTTAATCATTCGCACCATCACGTTGAAATTTTTAAGGCGCAGGTTGCTGGTTCTAACTTCCCCTCAGCGCCTCTCTCGGATCCACACTCATGGCTCTTCGCGCGGGAATATAACTGGCCGCAATCCCCACCAGCAGAAAGAGCACCGACGCCAACGCAAACGTCGGCAGGTCTCTCGCCCGCACCTGATACAGCAAGCTCGACATCACGCGCGTCGAGGCGAGCGCGGCGATCAATCCTATAACGATGCCGGCGGTGGTAAGAAAAAGTCCTCGGGCAACGATCAGCCGCAGCACGTGATTTCGTTCCGCCCCCAAAGCCATGCGGATTCCCAATTCATGCCGGCGCTGCGCAACCGTATATGCGATTACGCCATAGATTCCCACTACCGCTAAAATCAGCGCCATCGAAGAGAGCGAGGACAGCAGAAAAACCGTAAATCGTGGCTGAGCGCGGAAGGTCGCAAGCAGTTCGTCCATGGTTTGAACTTGCGTGATCGGCTGATCGGGATCGACCGCGTCAACTTGTTGCCGCAACGTCGCGACCAATTGATGCGGATCGATTGCCGTCCGCACCAGCAGGTTCATGTTTCCCCACGGCAGTTGCGGAAATGGCAGGTAGAGCTGTGGCTGGGCATCCACGGCCAAGCCATTATTTTTTACATCACTGGCCATCCCTACGACTTCCGCTGCAGCCTGCCGTCCAACGATAATATGTTTTCCGATCGCATTCTCGTTCGGCCAGAAGCGCCGGGCAAGCGCTTGGTTCACGATCACCACGCGAGGGGCCTGCCCATTGTCCGCATCGCTGAACGCCCGGCCCATCTTCAAAGGAACTCGCATGGTCTGAAACCACTGCGATCCGATGGCCTCGATAATGATGAAGGGACGTTGCGCAATCGGAACTTCCGGCTGTCCCTCCGGCAAAATCGGTGTGATGCGCTTTGGCGTGAGCGGAAGCGCGGCTGAGATCGACGCGCTGCGCACGCCAGGGACCGCGTTCACCTTGCGCAAAAGCTCATCGAAAAACGCGGTCTGCTGTTCCGCCTTCGCGTACTTTACCGTAGGCAAAGAAATGTTCATGGAAACGACGCTCGCGGGATCGAAGCCAAGATCAATGTGCTGCAGGTGT
>Ga0075436_100000405_pt1 | contig 27836 bp, 25 predicted proteins | sample RhiMethybrSRZTD5_FD_75303 | JGI IMG/M metagenome (GOLD analysis project Ga0075436, IMG submission 75303) | Populus rhizosphere microbial communities from Tennessee, USA - Rhizosphere MetaG P. TD hybrid SRZTD5 | ecosystem: Host-associated > Plants > Roots > Rhizosphere > Soil | place: USA...
GAGAGGCCCGGAGGACCTCTTCAACTTCGCCTGAAAACCGCTCCTCTTCGGCTGTGGTGGGGTGGGGGTCTGGCCGCTTCCTGGAAGCGCAAGGGGTGTAGACTGCGACCTGCGCACGTCAAGGAGCAGGCTGGGGCAGCGCAGTGTTTTGCAGCGATGGCGAAGCGGAATACGGGAATCGACGGATCAGGTTTTTGAAGAGATCGAGGACTGAAGAAAATGGCGAGACCAAGAGACCTCCTCCCGCTGTCGCAAATTGCTGACGAAACAGGCATCTCGTATGCCACGCTGCGGAACTACGCGGTGAAGCATGCAGACGAAATCCCGTCGGAGGGATCGGGGAGGAAGACGCGCTATCCGCGAGCGGCGATCAAGGTGTTCCAGCGCTTGAGGAAGGAGAGCCGGCCGGGTCGCAAGCCTGGCGGTGCCACCATTGAACGAGCGTCAGCGCCGGCGGCGCCACCGAAGAGGTCTCGCCCGGTGCCAGGGGTAGAGAGGACGGACACCGGCGGGATCGAGCGGGAGCTGGCCGCGATCCGTGTCCACCTCGGGAACATTGCGGAGAGCCTCGGAACCCTGGTGAGCCTGGAGAGGGATGCCGTGACTGTTTCTCCCGTCGAGGCGGTTTCTGCCACACCGGTTCCGCAGCCGGCGCCGGCTGTCGCGGCCAAAGAGAGTCGCGTTCCACCGGCCGCCAGGGGCCTCATGGAGGTGCAGGAGACAGGAGGCCAGAGACGGCTTCACACCATGCCGAAGGTGCGAGGGCAGAGAGGGCAGAGACCAGAGTAGGGCGGAGTGATCCCGCAACCGGGCAGGGGGCTCTTGGCTGTTCGGGCGGGAGGGGGGGCCGCGTAAGGGATCGGGCAGCCGCAGAGAAAGCGACCAGCGTTCCGGAGCGCAACGACCTGATGATGCGCGCGGCCCGACTCAGCGAAGCACCGTGAGACGGCTGGCTACTCGGCTATTGAGCATTTTTCGACACCTGCCGAAATCCAGACACCTCTGCCACTCGGATCGCCGCACCGCCCCCTCGTCCATAACTGAAGCTCTGTCGGGGCTTATGGGCCAAGCAGTCGGTGTTCGCCGCATTGGCACGCGATTTGGGAAGAGGAGGGGGTGGTGGGAGAGAACCAGCCAAGGAGGGCTGCATGCCAGCGTTCGCCTACAGATCGACAGGTGCGAGGAGCCCGCAGGGTCCTGCAGTTGGACCGCTGAAGCCTCTGCGCGATAGGATGGGATCGGATGCTGCGGGTTGGTCCCGCCCTGAAATGGGGTTGCTTCCCATGACGACCGAAGTTGCAGCGGCTGCGTGGCCGCCGGAGGTGGTTTCAGCCACACCGCCCGATCCGCTCATCGATGTCGTTTGCCGTATCACTCGGGTCATCTCCGAGAGCCTTGAGCTGCGGGAGGTCTTCGCGCGTGTGGCCGAAGCCGCAGCCACCGTCCTGCCCCTTGACTTCATGGTGGTGATGCGCGTCAAGGAGACGGATGCTCTCGAGCTGTACTCGCTGTCCGGGAAATTGAAGGAGCCGCCGTTCACCATCCAGTTCGGGGATTTCTCTCCTGCGATCCGGCCCCGTCCTGACCGCGTGCGACGGATCGACGACCTGGCGGAACGGTTGGACCCCGCCTTTGCCGTGGACCGCAAGATCGGGCAGGCCGGCATGCGCTCGAGCCTCACTGCGCCTCTGCTGCGGGGGGAGCACCTCGCCGGCTATGTGATGGTGGAATCCCTCCGTCCAGGCGCCTTCGCGGCCGAGCACGAGGCGGCCTTGCAGCCGATCGCCGACCTGCTGGCGCTGGCCCTCGAGCACGAGCGGCTGTGGAGCCGGGACGCGGCACGGCGCCGCAGACTCGACGCCATCAACGCCCTGCTGCCGATGCTGGCCAATGTGCTCGACATCCGCGAGATCTTCAACCAGGTTTCGGCGGTGGTGAAACCCGTCCTTCCGCACGACCTGCTGGTCCTCTCGTCGCTGAGCGAAGACCGGAGTGTCATGAACGTCGACGCCCTCTCCGGCGAGCCGGCGCCCGAGCTGTGGACGCCGATGCCGGTGCGCGAGCTCGATCTGAAGCATGCCGTGGAGCCCGTGCTGATCCCCGACGTGGAGGCTCAGGCGGATCTCGAGCCCGAGCGCTGTCGCAAGTGCCGTCTCCTCGGAGCCCGCTCGCTGCTCAAGATCCCGCTGCGCCTCGACGGCGGGTATATCGGCGCGCTGATCTTCCTTTCCAAGACGCCGGGCCAATACTCTGAAGAGGACGTCGCGCTGGCCCGCTGGGTGGCCGACCACGTCAGCCTGGCCCTCTCGCATCAGCGTCTGGCCGAGGAGGAGCGGCGCGCGGCCGAGGCACGCGAGCGCGCCTCCCTCCTCGAAGAGCGCGTCCAGGCCCTCCGCGACGAGTTGGCGGCGACGCGTGGCTACCATCGCGTGCTCGGCGAATCGAAGAGGTGGAAAGAGCTCCTCACCCAGGCCGCGAAAGTGGCGCCGACCGAAACCACGGTGCTCCTCACCGGCGAGTCCGGCACCGGCAAAGAGGTCGTCGCGCGCTTCCTCCATCGCGGCTCCCCGCGCGTGGAAGGTCCCTTCGTGGCCCTCAACTGCGCCGCCCTGCCTGAGACTCTGCTCGAGTCCGAGCTGTTCGGTCATGAGAAGGGAGCCTTCACCGGCGCGGTCACCTCGCGGGCCGGGCGCATCGAGCAGGCCGCCGGGGGCGTGCTCTTCCTCGACGAGGTCGGCGAGATGAGCCCGGCCGTGCAGGCCAAGCTCCTGCGCGTGCTGCAGGAGCGTGAATTCCAGCGCCTGGGCGGGACGCGACCGATCAAGGCGGACGTGCGCGTGGTGGCGGCCACCAACCGCGACCTCGCGGCAGCCCTTTCCCGCGGCGAGTTCCGCGAGGACCTCTACTACCGCTTGAGCGTCTTCGAGATTCGGCTGCCCCCATTGCGCGAGCGGCGCGAGGACATCCTGCCCATGGCCGAGGCCTTCCTCGCGGAGATCGGTCCGGCGGTCGGCCGGCCGGCCGCGGGCATTTCCCGCCAGGCCCACGAGGCGCTGCTCTCCTACCTCTGGCCGGGCAACGTCCGCGAGCTGCGCAATGCCCTTGAGCGGGCGACCATCCTCTGCGACGGCGGCCTGATTACGCTCGAGCACCTGCCGATCAGCGTCGGGCGCCCGAGCGATACCGCCGCGCCGCCACAGGAGACCGCGGAAGCCTTCCCGCTGGGAGGCATCCAACTCGACGCGGTGGAGCGCGATCTGGTCGCCAAGGCGCTCCGTGAGGCGGAAAACAACCGCTCGCGGGCCGCCCGCCTCCTTGGCATCACCCGCTCGCAGCTCTATTCCAGGATGCAGAAGTACGGCCTGGCCTCTCGCTGAAGCTCGTACCTCAGGCCAGGCGTGGCCGGACTACGGCTGCGGCAGCGTCGCGCAGCGCGGGGGCCGAGTTGAGAGCGTGCAATTCCTGGCTCTCGACGTCGGTCTCATGTATGTCCTCGGCGGCACCCATCATGCGTGGTGCATCGAAACCCGCGCCGACTTGGAGGTGAAGAATATGAAAGCTCCCATCGCCTTTATCACTCTATTGCTGTTCGCGGCTAACACGATGAGCTCCGCCACTCCCGCCCGGACCGGATATGCCCCCGTCAACGGCCTCCGGATGTATTACGAAATCCACGGTCCGGCGAATCCGACGCAGCCGCCGCTCGTCCTGCTGCATGGTGGCGGCGATACGATCGAGACGTCGTTCGGCCATGTCCTGCCGGCGCTCGCCCGCAGCCGGCAGATCATTGCGTTCGAGCAACAGGGCTACGGGCATACGGCGGACGTCGATCGGCCGTTCAGCTTCGAGCAGTCGGCCGACGACAGCGCTGCGCTGCTGGCGTATCTGCACGTCGACCGCGCCGATCTCCTGGGGTTCAGCAACGGCGGCACGATCGCGCTGCAGGTGGCGATCCGGCATCCGCGCGTCGTGCGGAAGCTCGTGGCGATTTCGGCGCTCTCCAAACGCGACGGTAGCGATCCGTGGTTCTGGGAGGCGATGAAAAACGCGCGCCTAGAGAATATGCCGATGGAGTTGCAGGAGGCGTATCGCAAGGTCGCGCCGCATCCCGAGAACCTCCGCACGTTTCACGACAAGGCCGCCCAGCGGATGCGCGACTTCAAGGACATCCCGGACGACGCGATCCGCTCGATCGCCGCGCCGACGTTGGTGATGATCGGCGATGCCGACGTCGTCCGGCCGGAGCACGCCGTCGAATTGACCCGGCTCCTTCCGCACGCTCGGCTCGCGGTCCTCCCCGGCACTGATCACATGACCATGATGACGCGGACCGATTGGTTGGTGACGATGATCGGTGAGTTTCTGGACGCCGCGGAGTCAAAGTAGGGCTGCGTCATCCGAGCCCGGCTCGCGCGATCAGAAACAGCCCTGCCCCGACGACGACGGCTCCGGCGGCGCGCGCGACGCGCTCACCAGCCGGTGCGAAACGTTCGAAGGTGATGGCTGCCGCCACGACAGCCATCGCGCGAAGGTCCATGACCCCGATGACGAGGAGGATCGCCATCTGAGGGACACAGCAGGAAGTGCGGGCGAGGCCGAGGCGCAGGCCGTGTCGCAAGCCGTGCCGGCGTCGGCCGGCAGCGTACGGCCGCGCCAAGGCGCCTCCCGGCAGCAGGCAAGGTGACGCGCTTTCCACGCGGTGAGTTGGAGCGCGCTGGCGATCCGCGCCGATGGCCTTGCCTGAGCCGGTCCTCTCGCCAACCGCGAACGGGTCTCCGTGTCCGGCCGCGTCCTTCCCTCCGCAAGGCATGGATCTCGGGGCCATGGGCCAAGCCAAAGGCAACAAGGCCAAGGCGGCCCGCCTCCTGGGACTTACGCGCAGCCAGATCTAAGCCCTGGGCCGCCTTCAGCCACCGCAGGGCATCGCCGCCATGAATTCCATCAACGTCGTGGTGATCAATCCGTGGTTTCTGGGAGTGTTTGTCGGCACGGCCATCGCCTGCCCTGGCGGTCTTCGCGCTGTTCACGTGGCACAAGCCGGGCGCCGGCTACCTGCTCGCCGGGCGCTGCGATTTGATTCCTTTTCCAAGGCCACGGCGAGATCCCGAACGCCGCGCCGGATCTCCCTCGCGTCCACCGCGGCGAATCCCAACTGCAAGCCTTCGCGCGTCACCAGGCCGCGGCTGTGGAGGCGCAGCGGAGTCACCTCCACTTCGCGCGTCGCCGCGGCCCTCGCGGCCGACTCGCCGTCGATCCCGCCGCACAGCCACCCGGCGGTCTGCAGCCCGGCCTCGACGCCTGAGATCTCCAATAGCCCGGCCAGCCTCTGCCGCGCGGCTTCCAGGAGAACCGACAATCGTTCCCCGTACACCTCCCGCATCCGCCGGAGGTGGCGCCCGAAGTGCCCCTCGGTGATGAAGTCGCACAGCACCGCCTGCTCCACCACGGGCGGATGCCGGTGGGTCAGCGATCTCGCGTCGGCGAAGCACGTCACCAGATCCGGCGGAACCACCAGATATCCGAGCCGCAGCGAGGGGAACAGCACCTTGTTGAAGGTCCCCGCAAAGAGCACTCGCTCGGCGCGATCGAGTCCCTGCAAAGCCGGAATTGGGCGGCCCGAATAGCGATACTCGCTGTCGTAGTCGTCTTCGAGGATCAGCGCGTCTGACTGGAGCGCCCACTCCAGCAGCTCCAGCCGCCGCGGCAGGCTCATGGTGATTCCCAACGGAAACTGATGCGCCGGAGTCACATAGACCAACCGCGTTCCGCGCAAGCGCGGGCCCGGCACCTCCATGCCCTCGTCATCCACAGGCAACGCGGAGACCTTCGCCCCGACGGCCTCGAACACCTTGGCCGCGCTGGTGTAGCCCGGATCCTCCACGCACACGCGGTCCCCGGGGTTCAGCACCAGCCGCGCCACAAGATCGAGCGCTTCCTGGACTCCAGAGACGATCGCCACCTGCTCCGCGGCGCAGCTCACGCCGCGCGACGTTCGCAGGTACTCCGCGACGGCTTCCCGCAGTGGGTCGTACCCCATCGGCTCGCAACCCATCAGCAGCCTGGTCGAGGCACGGCGCAAACGGCGAGCGGTGATCTGCGCCCATAGAGTGGTGGGGAACAAGTCCAGCGCCGGGAGGTTGCAGCGGAAGGCGCGGGTAGGACGGACCTCGAGAACCGGCACCGGTCTCACCCGCCTGCCGTACTCCGAGACGCGGCGCCGCGGTTGCCGGGGTGCCGGCGATGGCGCGCCAGCCTGGCGGGGGACTTGGAGCAGCTCGTCGGGCAGGATCCTGCTGACGTACGTGCCCGAGCCCACGCTGCCCTCCACGTAGCCCTCGGCCTTGAGCTGCTCGAAAGCGGTGACGATCGTTCCCCGCGAGAGCCCATACTGGCCGGCGAGATCGCGGGTGCCCGGAAGCCGCGCCCCGGGGCGCAGGCGCCCTTCCAGGATTTCGGCGCGCAAGGCCGCATACAGCCAGCGGTAGGCGGGCGCTTCGGAATCCCGCAAGGGCAGCATCAGCTCGAAGGAGGTGGTGCGCTTCGCCATGGGAAAGTGGACCAGGAAAAATACTGTAAATGGATCTTGGCGACCGGTCAACTCTCGTCTATCCTGCCCCCCATGAAGAAGTCAGGCCCAAAGTCACCCATCAGCTCACCGGAGGAGTCATGAAACCACGCCTCAACTACGCCAAAGCCGCGCCGGGCGTGTACGACGCCATGGACGGCCTGGACCAGTATCTCGCCGATTGTGGACTGGAACGACGACTGATCCTGCTGATCCAATTGCGGGCGTCGCAGATCAACGGCTGCGCCTATTGCCTCGACATGCACTGGAAGGATCTGCGCGCCATCGGGGAAGGAGAGCAGCGGCTCTATTCGTTGGACGCCTGGCGCGAGTGCCCCTACTACACCGATCGGGAACGCGCCGCCCTGGCCTGGACGGAAGCCGTGACCCTGATCCACGACGGCCACGCGTCCGACGCGGTCTTCGACGAGGTACGTCCGCACTTCAGCGAAAAGGAGCTCTCCGACCTGACCCTTGCCGTGGCCGCCATCAACGCCTGGAATCGCTTATCGATCTCCGCCCGGCTCGTTCCCGGCGCCTACAAGCCGGACCAGCCGGCGGCCGTCGCGAGCTGAGGTTGGCGATGAAATTCCTCGTTCTTGCCTACGGTGCCGAGAAGGACTGGAACGCGCTGACTCGCGAAGAACAAGAATCTCTCCTCGCGCAAGATGAAGTCCTGCGGAACAGGGGCAGCCTGGTGGCGGTAGTCGAGACTGCAGTGACGACGGTGCGGGCATGGGACGGCATCCCCACAACTACGCACGAGCCGTTTGCCTCTCTCGCCGCCCCACTCGCCGGCCTCGGCGTCATCGAAGCAGACGATCTCGCGCATGCCATCGAGCTGGTGGCCAACACACCTTGCGCACGGGCGAAGGGCGCCGTCGAGATACGACCCATCATGCGACTCAATCAAGGCGCTTCGGTCGTCGCCTGAGTGCGACTGCATCACGCGCGTGCTCGACTCGGCAGCTTGAAGCCCGCAGCGATCAGCCAGACGAAGCCGGGAAATCGCGTGAGTGGAATGAGGTACAGGGCCCCGGGGATCACCAGGCTGAAGGCGCTCAGCTCGCCGACGATCGCGAGGATCACACCGAACACCACGAGCCATCTGGGCAGCAGCCGCGCGAATCCCGCCGTGACGGAGATCCCGGCAATGAGCAGGCCGAGCGGTACGCTGTAGCCCGGTCCGCCGATGGCGTAGATCAGGAAGTACAGCGCGCGGGTGAGAACGCCGTCGTCTGCGATGCCCGGTTGCGCGAGGACCCATTGGACGAGCGCCGAGAGAGCGACGAAAAGCGAGGCCGTGAGACCGCCAAAGAGAGCGATGCTGACGCCGGCCGCCTTGATGCCGTGAAAGCGGAGCCGGCTCGCCATGGTGGCGGTGAAGATGCCGAGGGGAATGGCCGAGCCGAACTGCAGGAACGCACAGAGCCCGACTTTGGCCGCTTCGGCGCGAAAATAGGCCACGATCTCCTCCGGCGGTTGATACGGCGCGGGGAAGTGGGTCTTGCTGACCAGCAGCGTCACTGGAACGAGGCTGGCCAGGAACAGCACCGTGAACACGGACGCCACGATCCCCGGATTTGGAGCCGCGTGGCGAGCGCCGGCTTCGGTTCTCAGGGTGTTTGATTCGTTCATCGCGATATCCTCCTATGGCTCGGCGGGACAATTCTTCATCCCAATCATTCATATCATGAACGATTCGTCGATGCTAGTATATTTCCCATGGCAACCCCACGCAGCCGAAAAAGGAAGGCTCAGATGCCCAGGGGCACCGGGTCAGCCGCCTTCCTGCTGGCGCAGGTGGGCGCCCATGCCGCCGCCGAGTTCGCCAAGCGGCTTTCCACGCTGACCCTCGCGCCGCCGCACGCGGGGATTCTCCGCGCGATCGAGGCCGCGCCTGGTCTCAGCCAGCAGGCGCTCAGCACGATGCTGAGAATCCTCCCGAGCCGGCTGGTTTCTCTTCTCGACGAGCTTGAAGGACGAGGACTGCTGGAGAGACTGAGTCATCCGGACGATCGGCGCACCTACGCCTTGCATCTCACCGAGAAGGGTCGCCAGGCCCTCGAAGCGATCAGCCGCCTGGCGCGCGAGCATGGGGACTCGCTGTGCGCGGCCCTGAATGAGAAGGAGCGCGAGCAGCTCACCTCGCTGCTTCTGAGGATCGCCGAGCAGCAGGGGCTCGCGGCAGGCGTGCACCCTGGGTTCGGGCGAATTTGAGTGGATCTCGGTTATCTATGCCCCCCTGTGATGGCAACGCTGGTTTCGAGGCCGAGGAAGGCGCCGTAGAGCTGGGCGGCGGCGGTGATGGCCTGGCGCGCTCGCGGCACCGGCGCCTCGAACAGGTCGAGCCCGATCGCTACTGTAGCTCGCGCCAGTGTGCGTCGCCAGGTGCCGATCACGCGGCCGTCGACGACGACACAGGTGCCCAACATCCCACCGCCGGCGTTGAGGCGCTTGACGTGCTTCGGGTCGAGCACGGCGTCGCGGTCGCGATAGGCGATGAGATACTCGTCGAACGCCGGCAGCAGGAACGCCGCCGGCGATCGAGCTCTCGCAGCGGCATCGTTGCTATGCCAAAAAACTCGGCCGTCGACGACGCTGGAGGCGAGCTCTGATCGGACCGCATCGAGGCCGGCGCGCGCGTCGGCAGGGGCAAGCCCCGACCACCACTTGAAGTCGGCGACGGTCGCCGGGCCGCGGCTTCGGAAATAACGTCGGGCCAACTCGGCGAGCGCCTCGTCGCGCTCCAGGCGCGGGTGCGAATGTGGCGCGCGGTCGTCGAGGAGCGCGTAGGTGAATTGCTTGTGACACCGGGCTCCGCCGCAGATCAGCGCCTCGAGCTCGGCACGTTGGAGCAGATGAGCGAGCCGTTGGCCGGCAGTGGAGATGCCGGCGGCCTCGAGCGCGGAAGCCAGCTCGGCGCGGGTGAGCTGCGCGCCGCCCCGCAGCGCCTTGGCGAGCGCGGCCTTGCTGCGTCGAAACGTGACCGCATCGAGCCCAAGCTCGCGGTACCGGGTCGCGTAACTGGCGATGAGACGCGGAGCGACGAGCTCCAGCATCCAGCGGATGTCCGCGGGTGCGACGAGCTGCCATGTCCCGCGCAGCGCGTGGGCGCGAAGGACGGCGCCCTCGTTGATCACTCGTTCGACGCTGGCATCGGTGGTGTCGCCGGCGAGGCGGAGGCCCATGGCCCACTTGACGGCGGCGTAGTCCTGGGCCTGGACCGCGCCCAGCCACGCGACCAGGCCGCACGGAGTCGCGAAGGCAGGGTGGGCGATCTGCTGAGCGGTGAGCCGGCGAGCTGCTATTTCCGAGTCTTTCAACATCCGCCTATGGTAGTGGAACGGCCGGCCTCGGCGTTCCCGTAGAGACGTTCCAGCCGCTGTCGACACCCGCTGACTGCTTTCCCGCACCTGTCGATTTTCAAACACCTCATTCGTCTTTCCATCGGGGCGTGGCCCTGGCGTGTAACCGGCTTCTTATCAGAGGGTTAGCCGGCCAAGCTCGCGCCGTCCAAGGGGTGGCACGAGCCGTGAGATAGGGGAGCGGCGAGGAGGATGAGGACCATGTCCCAGCGGAGCGTAGAACAAGTGATCGGCAAGCTGGCCACCGACGAGGAGTTCCGTCAGCGATTCGACAAGAGCCGGGGCGGGACTCTCACAGAGGCGATCGCCGACGGCCTTCAGCTCACACCGGTCGAGCAGCGCGCGCTCCTCGATCTCGACATCACCGCGTGCGAGCGGTTCGCCGGGTGCCTCGATCCGCGCATCCAGAGAATCAGCTTGCGGAGGAATGAATCATGAAATCAGTTGACAGCAGAATGTCCGCATTCGGCTTTCTCAGCCTCGCGGCGCTCGCCTTCGCCGGCTGCCGGCACGAGGCCCCGCCCGCGTTCGAGCGGCCGCCGGCGCCTGTCTCCGTGGTCGCGGCCGTCACGCGCGACGTGCCTGTCTACCTCGACGAGGTCGGCAAGTCCGCGGCGCGCGAGGTGGTCTCCATCCAGCCCCAGGTCTCCGGGCGCATGATGAGGATCCACTTCACCGACGGCGCCCAGCTGCGGAAGGGCGACCCGCTTTTCACCATCGACCCGCGGCCGTTCCAGGCCCAGCTCGCTTTGGCCGAGGCCACCTTCGCCCAGGCGAAGGCCACGCTTGATCTCGCCAGGATCCAGTTCGCTCGCGCTGCGACGCTGATCGAGACGAAGGCCATCTCGCAGCAAGAGTACGACTTGAAGAAGAACGCCGTGGATGTGGCCGCCGCCCAGATCGAGCAAGGCCAAGCCGCCGTGCAGACCGCCCGGCTCAACCTCGAGTACTGCAGCATCCGCTCGCCCATCGACGGCCGGGCCGGGCAGCGGCTCGTGGACCCCGGCAACGTCGTGGCTGCCAACACCGGATCGCTGCTCACCATCCAGCGGCTGGACCCGATCTATGCCGACTTCACCATCCCCGAGAACGACCTCACCGCCGTGCAGCGGAACATGGCACGCGGGACCCTGAAGGTCGAGGTGCGGCTCCCCGACGAGCTGAGTGATCCACGGATGGGCCAGCTCACATTCCTCGACAACGCCGTGCAGGACGGCACCGGCACGGTGAAGCTCCGCGCCACCATCCCCAATGGCGATCACCGCTTCTGGCCAGGGCGCTTCGTCAAGATCCGCCTCGTCCTCGACACGCTGGAGAAAGCCGTGCTGGTACCCGCGGCGGCGCCGCAGACCTCGGCGCAAGGTCCTTTCGTCTACGTCGTCAAAGACGACTCGACGGCCGAGCAGCGCACGATTACGCCGGGCCAGCGCCAGGGCGATCTGATTGTCATCAGCCAAGGGGTCCGTCCCGGCGAGCGCATCGTCGTCAACGGCCAGCTCGGCGTGACGCCCGGCGGCAAGGTACGCATCGATGGCGGTCCCCCCGGCGGTCACCGGGACGCGACGGCGATCTCGTCCACTCTCGCGCCGAAGAAGGAGGGCAAGTCGTGAACCTTTCCGAGCCTTTCATCCGCCGGCCGGTCATGACGGCGGTGTTGACCGTCGCCGTCATCCTGTTTGGCGTGCTCAGTTACCTGCAACTGCCCGTGAACGACCTGCCGGCGGTGGACTATCCCGTCATCGAGGTGCAGGCGAGCTACCCGGGCGCGAGCCCGGAGACGATGGCGAACAACATCGCGACCCCGCTCGAGCGGCGGTTCATGCAGATCAACGGCCTCGAGCTCGTCACCTCCAAGAATACGCAGGGCAACACCAGCATGACGCTGCAGTTCGCCCTGTCGAAGAGCATCGACGCCGCCGCCACCGACGTCCAGACGGCGATCACCCAGGCGACCGGCAGCCTGCCCGTGGACCTACCCTCGCCGCCGACCTTCTCGAAGACGAACCCCAACGACCAGCCGATCATGTATATCGCGCTGACCAGCGATTCGGTGACGGCGGGCCAGCTCTATGACTACGCCAGCACCCAGGTCGGCCAGCGGCTCAGCATTCTGCCGGGCGTCTCCCGCGTCGACGTCTTCGGCACCAAGTCGGCGATCCGCATCAAGGCCGACCCCTCGGCGATGTGGGCGCGCGGCATCACTGTCGATGACCTCGCCGCCGCGGTGAAGCGGGGCACCAGCTACACCGGCGCCGGCCAGCTCGACGGCACGGCCGGCACGGCGCTGCTGCGTCCCCAGGGCCAGCTCGACAATGCCGCGGCGTACCGCGACCTCATCGTCGCCGCCAAGAACGGCTCGCCGGTCTACCTGCGCGACGTGGCCGAGGTGCGCGACTCCGTGCAGGACGAGCGCATCAACATGCGGTTCTGGGTCCGCGGCTACCCGGTGCCGTCGGCGACGGTGGTCGTGGCTGTCAACCGGCAGGCCGGCGCTAACGCCGTAGAAGTGGCGAAGAGCATCCGCGGGGCGCTGCCGGTGATCGGCGCCGAGCTGCCGGGATCGGTACGCGTTACGCCGATCTACGACCGCTCGCAGAACATCGTCCACTCGGTTGCGGACGTGCAAGCCACGCTGCTCATCGCCTTTGCCCTGGTGGTGTTGGTGATCTTCGTTTTCCTCGGCCGGGCCACCGACACGCTGATTCCGGCGGTGGCACTGCCGCTGTCGCTCCTCATCACCTTCATGGCCATGCGGCTGCTCGGCTACAGCCTGGACAACCTCTCGCTGATGGCGCTGACGCTGGCGATCGGCTTCCTGGTGGACGACGCCATTGTATTCCTGGAGAACACCGTGCGGCGGATGGAACGCGGCGAGCGGGCGCTCGCGGCGAGCCTCAACAGCGCCAGGGAGATCAGCTTCACGATCATCTCGATGACCATCTCGCTGGCGGCGGTGTTCATCCCGCTGGTGTTCATGACCGGCCTCGTCGGCCGCATCTTCCGCGAGTTCGCCGTCACCATCGTGATCGCCATCTTCGCCTCCGGCCTGGTGTCGCTGACGCTGACGCCGCTGATGACCGCGCGGCTGCTCAAGGAACGGGGCCACGGCTTCAAGCAGACGTGGATGGAAAGGGTTTTTGGCCGGCTGGAGAAGCGCTGGCTCTCCTTCTATAGCGGATCGCTCTGGTGGTTCCTCAAGCGCCGTTGGATCTCGGCGGCGATCTGGGCCGCTTGTCTCGCCGGCACGATCGGCCTGCTCACGATCGTCCCCAAGGCGTTCCTGCCACCGGGCGACAGCAGCGTCGTCTACGGCGTCTTCCTCGGCCGCGAGGGCTCGTCGCCGCAGCAGATGCACGACATCCAGGACCGCGTCGACGCGACGCTGCACCAGGACCCGAACGTCCTCATGGATTTCACGATGACGGGCAACGGCCAGTTCCTGCCCTCCAACCAGGGCATCACGTTCACCTTCCTGAAGCCCGCCGGCCAGCGCGCGCCGATCCAGGAAGCGGCGGCGCAGATGATGGGCAGGATCGCCGGCAATCCCGGCGTGTTCGCCTTCCTGCGGCCCTTCCCGGTCCTCGAGATCAGCACCGGAGCGGTGAACACGAACCAGGGACAGTACGCCTTCTCGCTCTCCGGCGTGAACCCTGGTCAAGTCTATGAAGTAGCCGGCAGGCTGATGGGGAAGCTCCGCGAGTACCCGGGATTTCTGACCTTGTCGTCGGACCGGTTCAGCAACACGCCGAACCTCGACATCGAGCTGCGGCGCGATCAGGCCAAGATCTACGGCGTTTCGGAGGCGCGCATCCTCGAGCTGCTGCGCAGCGCGTACTCGCAGAATTACCTCTATCTGATCAAGAAGCCGGAGGACCAGTATCAGGTCATCCTGGAGGCGGCGGATGCGGCGCGCTCGCAACCCGAGGACCTGTCGCTCCTCTACATCCGCTCTGACGACGGCAGCAACCTCGTGCCGTTGCGCGAGCTGGTGACTTGGAAGACCACGCTCGGTCCCCAGGCGGTGAATCACACCAACCAGTTCACCAGCGTCACGCTGTTCTTCAATTTGAAGCCTGGCGTAGCCATCGGCGACGCCACGGACTTCATCACCAAAGCGGTGAAGGAGATCGTGCCGCCCACCGTGCGCGCCAGCCTGCAGGGCGAGGCCCTGACCTTCCGCGACACGGCGCGCGACCTGACGTGGCTGATGCTGCTCGCCGTGTTTGTGATGTACGTGATCCTGGCCATCCTCTACGAGAGCTACGTGCACCCGCTGACGGTGCTCTCGACGCTGCCCCCGGCGCTGGTGGGCGGCCTGCTGACGCTGGCCGTGTTCGGCGCGCAGGCGTCGCTTTACGCCTTCGTCGGCCTGTTTATGCTGATGGGGATCGTCAAGAAGAACGGCATCCTGATCGTCGACTTCGCCCGCCACCGCGTCGACGCCGGCGAGCCGCCGGAGAAGGCCATCCACGACGCCAGCATGGACCGCTTCCGGCCGATCCTCATGACGTCGCTCGCCGCGGTGTTCGGCGCGCTGCCGATCGCTCTCGGCTACGGCGCTGACGGCGCCTCCCGCCAGCCGCTCGGCCTGGTCATCGTCGGCGGCCTGCTGGTGTCGCAGCTCCTCACCCTGTACGTGACGCCGGTGATCTATCTGTACCTCGAGCAGTTCCAGAGAAAGGTGCTGAACCGCACCTCTTTCTTCCGCTCGGGGCGCGCGCGATTGCCGGGCCCCAGCGATCAACCCGTGCAGCCGCTTCCCGAAACACTCGCCGCCATGGAGACCGCGTCATGAGCCGCAAAGTCAACAGCAACCGTTTTATGCTCGCTCTCGGCGCGGCCGCCTGCCTGCTCGTCGCCGGCTGCGCCGTCGGACCCAACTATCAGCGGCCGCCAGTCGCGGCGCCGGAGCAGGTCCGCGGGCAGGTGGGACCGTCCGAAGCGGCCTCACTCGCCGACCGGCCGTGGTGGGAGATCTTCCAGGACGCCGAGCTCAAGGGTCTGATCGACGAGGCGCTGCGCAGCAGCTACGACGTGCGTCTCGCCGCCTGGCGCGTCGAGGAAGCGCGGGCGGCGGCCGGCATCAGCCGTTCGCAGCTCCTCCCGCAGGCCCAGGCCGGCGCCGGCTGGTCGCGCGGCCAGGCTTCGAAGCTTGCCAACCCTGGCGTGCAGCTGCAGGACTTTTACGACGTCAACCTCGGCGTCTCCTGGGAGATCGACTTGTGGGGCCGCATCCTGCGCCTGAACGAGGCGGCGCGGGCCGAGGTCCTGGCCACCGAGGAGGCGCGCCGCGGCGTGCTGCTTTCGCTCGTCTCCGGCGTCGCCGCAAGCTACTTCCAGCTCCGTGAGCTCGACTTGGAGTTGGAGATCGCCAAACGCTCGGCGGCGTCCTTCCAGGAGACCTACGACCTGTTCAATCGCCGCCTGGAAGCGGGTACCGCTTCAGCCCTCGAGACCGCCAGCGCCGGTGCGACCTTGGCTTCGACGGCGGCCGAGATCCCGGATCTCGAGCGGCGGATCGTGGCGCAGGAGAACCAACTGGCGTTCCTGTTGGGCCGGAATCCACAGCCGATCGCGCGCGGCAAGGCGCTCAACGATCAGCTCCTGCCGCCGGAGATCCCGGCGGGACTGCCGTCGGATCTCCTCGAGCGCCGACCGGATCTACGGGCCGCCGAGCAGCAGCTCATCGCCGCCAATGCCGAGGTTGGCGTCGCGGTGGCCAATTTCTTTCCGCGCTTGAGCCTCACCGGCGCCTTCGGCGGCGTGGCTCCGCAAGTCGCGGACCTCTTCGGCGGCGGCAAGACCTGGTCGATCGGCAGCGGCCTGCTGACCCCGGTGTTCCAGGGCCGGCGCCTCAAAGAGGAGCACCGCGCAGCGGTGGCGCGCTGGGAGCAGGCGAAGGTGCAATACGAGGCGAGCGTGACGAGCTCCTTCGCCGAGGTCTCGACGGTGCTGGTGGCGTATCAGAAGCTCGCGGACATGGAGCGAGAGCAGGCTCGTGCGGTGTCTTCCTACCGCCAGGCCGTGCGCCTTTCGAACGATCGCTATCTCGCCGGCCTCGCGGACTATCTTGAGGTGCTTCAGGCGCAGCAGCAGCAGCTCGCGGCCGAGAACTCGCTGGCCCGCGCCCGCCGCGATCGTCTGGCGAGCCTCGTCCAGCTTTACAAGGCTTTGGGTGGCGGCTGGCGCCTCTCGGATCGGGACTGGTCGGCCGCGGAAGCGCAGCGCCCATGAGCGGATTACACGCGTGCGGCCTCCTCGATTCGTTCCGCGCTCTTGAGATCGCCGCGTGGCGCGCCGAGGCGAGGCGTCGCGGATGGAAAGCCGAAACATCCAGCTCGAGAAGCGATTCGATTGGGCCGGCGGATAGTGTTGCGAGGTTCCCCACGAATCGATCGTAGTTGTCGGGTTCGACATTGCCATGACGGTTTCGTGAAGTCGGCGTTGCCAAGGCTGCCGCTGGAAACCCTGTAGACGCCGGCTCATCAGGCGCGTACAAAGACCTCGGGGGGGCAGGGCCGGCCGACCACGTGCTCGACGCTCGCCAGGATCGCCTGCTGCAAATCGGGATCGGTCAACAGGCGGTCCTCCTCGAAGCGCAAGGTCGTGATGCCGTTGCGCCTTAGGAGCGGTGGGCTCACGCGAACGAAGGTGCGATAGACGTCGAGCTGGCCCGCGTCCGTGTCTGAGGACTGGTCAGTGATAAAGCGCATCACCGCGCGCAAGCTGAGCTGGGGCGGCGCGTCTCCCGCTCCGGGGCGCAAGGCGGAGCTCTCCATGTCGGTCTCCTCTTCGGGTAGCGAGAGCGGCTCGAAGCCGCCAAGGTCGAGTGCGGGCGGGGCCGGCGCCGTATCGCTCGGCGGCTCGGTCACCGCCTGATCGACCGGGCCGGCGAGGCCCGCACGGAGAAACCCGGCGAGTGTGCAGGGCTCGCCGTCCACGCTCGCCGCGGCGCGCAGGTACTCCCCCGCGGAGAGCAGATGCTCGACGAGCAGCCCGCGATCGAGTAGCTGGGCGAACGCGCCGTCGCGCTCCTCCGGGGCGAGGCCGAGATGGTTGCCGATCTGCGCCACGGTATGGCGGCCGGTCACCGCGAACAGCACGCCCCATTCGAGGCTGCGCAGGCGGAGGTCCGCCGGCAGTCTGTCGGCCGCGACGGCGAGCTCGTACACCGCGGCGGGCGGGATGCGCAAGGCGCTCATTCGGCGTCCCTCGCCCCGGGCTCGAGCCCGACGACGAGCAGGGCCGTCGAGCCGCGCCATCGGATCGGCATGACAAACGCCGAGGACGGGAGGTGCAGGCTCTGGAAGTCGCCCGGCCCGAGCGAGACCGGCACCGAGATCTCCCAGTCGCCGCCGAAGGCTTGGCTGGCGTTTCCCGACAACACGTTGGAGAGCTCGCGGCACATGTCCCGTAGGGTCCGCTCGCTCACTTCTGCCTCGCCATGGATTTGGAGCAGGCTGTGGAGGAGCGGCTCAGGAGTCGTCAGGTAGAGACAGCCCTGGACCTCGCCTCGAATCTGCACCAGGCTGGCGTAGTCGAGCAGCACCGGCTCGCCGAACTGCAGGTAGGGCGCCTCGAGCATCGGCTCTTGCCCAGGGGAGAGCTTGGCGAAGTAGTCCAGAGTGATCCTCTTGAAGAGCTGGAGCTGTTGCGGATCCATGGCGGGGGTCGACTCTCCACTCCTCCGCTCAACGGCGGCGATGGTCCTCGTTGATGTAATACTCTAGGAGGAGCTGCTGGACTCCTCCCTCGATCGTCGTCGTTCCTTCACAGCGGTCCTCGATGGTCAGCACCGGCGACTGCCAGCCGAGAATCGCGAACAGCGCCTCTTTGCCGGTGATCGGGCCGACCTGGGCATGGATCAGCTCGCCGTTGCGCATTCCAAGCCTGCCGAGGCTGCCGCCCCCGGTCGCCAGCAGAGTGCAGGTCTTGCGCTCGAGATGAATGACCTGGAGGAAGCTGGCGAGCCCGATGCCGCGGACCACGCTCTGGCGGCTGCGGCGCAATAGCCGGTCGGCTTGCGCAAGGACTTCGTCCATGTCCGGCGGTCTGGGCACCAACACGTCATAGGCCACCATCTCGGGCAGGGCTCCGAGAGCGGCTTCCGCCATCAGGAGGACCGGCACGTGAGGAACCACCTCGCGCAGCAGATCGAGGAAGCGGACCTGGTCCGGCGGCAGCGGAAAGTCCAGTCCGGCGAGCACCAGGTCGTGCTCTTCTCCCGCCAGAGCCGCATACGCCGACTCACGGTCGGCGACCGGGGTCGGACGGTAGTGCCGGTTGTGAAGCTGCAGGCCGGAAGAGAGGATCTCGCGCAGCAGCGGATCGCTCTCGACGACGAGGATCCGTGGGGCCGGGACCGCTCTCCGGAACGGCCGCAGAAGTCTCCCTCGGTCTCGGCATGTCAATGGCCCTGAGCACGGGCATGGATCACCAGCTCATGGAGCGCCTCGCTCACTTCGCGCTCGGTGAATGGTTTGGTCAGGAATCCGCAGGCGCCGCGCCGGATAGCCTCCAGCGCGACGCGGTGACTGTTGAGAGCGGAAATCACCAGGATCGACGCCTTGGGGGCGAGGCTCCGGATCTGCACGATGGCGGCCAGCCCGTCCAGGTTCGGCATGGTGAGATCCATGGTCACCAACTCCGGGCGGTGCTCCGTGAAAAGCGACACGGCCTGGCTGCCGTCCTCCGCACGCAGGATCTCGGTGATGGCGCTGCCGTCGTTGATGCACCGCGAGATCGCGTTGCGCACGATGAGAGAGTCGTCCACCACGAGGAGCTTCACGATGCCTCCCCGGGCAGCACGATCTGGAAAGCGCAAAAGCGTCCCGCCTCGCTGTGGACCGCGATCCGCCCACCCACCGACTCGATGCGATCCTTGATGAGATCGAGCCCGACCCCACGGCCAGCGTGGAGCGTTGCGCGCGGCGCGGTCGAGAACCCCGGCTGAAAGATGAGCCGGCGCAAGCCCTCTGCAGATTCCACGGCGTGGCCGAGCTGTTCCGCTCGGTCCCGGATCGCCACGAAATCGAGCCCGCCGCCGTCGTCCTGGAAGATCAGCTCGATCGAGCCCGAGCCGGGCCTGCTGCGAGCCGCAAGCTGGACCGTAGCTACCGCAGGCTTGCCGCGGAGCCGTCGCACCTCTGGAGCTTCGACGCCGTGGACCACTGCATTGCGGGCGAGCTGGATCAGGACCTCGCGGAGCAAGAGTGAGTACCGATCTGGAATGCGGATTCCGTCGAAGCGACAGACGAAGCGGGCTGATTTGCCCAGCTTGCTCGCGAGGTCGCCGATGAAGCGCTCAAGGGCCGCTCCCAGCCCTTTCGGCTCAGCGTCCGTGGCAGGATTGGCCTCGCGCCCGGCGGGCTCCCGGACGGCACGGCCGAGGCGCGCGAGCTGATCGAGGACCGAACGGGTCTCGGCGAGCACGGCCACCGCTGCGGCAACTCTGCCCGCGGCGGCGGTCCGCGCTGCGCCCGGCTCGCGGTCGCCGCGGCGGACGCCGGCGAGCGCATCCTCGAGCTGGTGAGCTTCCCGCGCCAGCGGCGAGAGACCCAGGAGGCTCGCCTCCCCCTTGGCGGCGTGGAGGTCGCGCAGCAGCACATCGAAAACCGACGGTGTCGGAGTGGCGGCCGGCCGCGGCCCGAAGAACGCTTCGGCCCGCCGGAGCTGCGGATCGAAACGGTCGAGGAGGCCGACCACGGCCCCGGGATCAGCTTGCATCAAGGCCACGGCGAGCTCGAGGCGCTGCTCACCGCGGCGGCGATGCGCCTCGAGCTCCAGGGCCAGCTCCTCCTCGCGCGTCTGGTCCTCGATCCGCACCAGCACGTGCCGGATCCCGCCGCCCTCGAGGCCGCGCGTGAACCGAAAGGCGAGGACCTTGCTCCTGCCCTGGGGGAAGCGCGCCTCCGCCCTGAGCAGCGGGTTGATCTTGGTGATCAAGCTCTCGATGACCCCGGGGTCGAAAAGCATGTCGAGGTATTCGGCGGCGAGATGTGTCCGCTCCGGGTCGAATAAGCCGGAGAGCACCTCCGGCAGCTTGCGGCCGGCCAGGCCGGAGGTCTCAAGGATGTCGTCGGCGGAGCCCGCGTATTCGAGGCCGATGCGATGCTCGCGGTCGATGAGGAGCAGGCCCTCGCGGACGGTGGCGAGGATCTGCTTCATCTGCCCGCTGCGCAGCAGCGTCACTCTGGCATCGGCGACCAGCAGGTCCTCGAAATCGATTAGGCGCACGCCCTCGCCCGGACGGTCGCCACCGGCGACCTGGACCACCAGGGGCTCATAGACCAAAGGCCGAGGCCTTTCGAGGCCACGGCGCACGGCCTCTTCGATTGGGAGGTCGCCGGGCAGTACCAGGGCGCCTCCCAGCTCCTCGAGGCGCGCCATCATGAAGCGGACTGGGCGGGGGTGATAGAGATCCATACCGCAATAGCGGCCCACCACGTCGTGGTAATAGCGCCGGGACAGCACTGTTCGGAAGCGTCCGCTCTCGGTCACCAGTAGCCCGGGCACCGCAGGATGGCTGTGGAAGAAATCGCCCGCCTTCTTGGCGCGGTCTGAGATCTCGACCGCCGCTTCATACCCCGGCAGCTCCGCGAGAGTGGAACCGGTGCTGATCCGGGAAAGAAACCCGGCTCGTGCATCCGCTGGTTCGACCATGTGCGAGGGATCCTGAAACCACTACGGAACGGAAGGCAAGGTACCACCAGGCCCGTCGCACGGCGACGACCGCGAGGTGACGCCTCTGTGGCGTTGAGGTGAAACCTGGCCGACACGGTGCCGTCGCATGGATGCCACATCCCGGATGAGCCCGCCTGGTACGCTTTTTCTGCGGTCTGTCCATCCCGCCACCCAGAGGGAATTGGAAATGGGAAACGATCGAACGTTCAAGGTCCTCTTCATCTGCACCGGCAACTCGGCCCGGAGCATCCTGGCGGAGCACCTGTTGCGCCACCTGGCTCCGCATCGCTTCGCGGCGTTCAGCGCCGGCAGCGACCCGCGGGGCGAGGTCCACCCGCTGGCTCTTCAGGTGCTCAGGGAGGTCTATCGCATCGATCCCGCGGAAGCTCGGAGTAAACCGTTGACAACCTATCAAGAGGCGTCGTTCGATTTTGTTATCACGGTCTGCGATAGGGCCCGCGAAAGCTGTCCGATCTGGCCAGGCCAACCCATCGTCGCGCACTGGGGCATGGAGGATCCGGCAGCCTTCGAAGGAACACCCGAAGAGAAGCTTCGGGCCTTCAGGCTCGCCGCTCTCGAGATCCACCGGCGATTGGAGCTTTTCATCAACCTTCCCTTCGAAAAGCTCGACCGGCTCCGCTTGGAGGAATCGACCCGGGAGATCGGCGCAGCTCACTAGGCTAGAATGGCGTACTTACGTTACAAAATGAGGAGGGAGCGGTATGAAGGACGCACGCGACATGACGATCCAAGGGCCACCGCTGCGTATGAAGCGTGGCTCGGCGAGCAGATCCCTCTCATCCCGGAAGACCTCGAACGGAAGCACGAGCTGACGCGCAGCGGCCCGGTCCCGTTCCTGCGTGGCCGAAGTTCTCGACGTGCAGGTCTCCGACCGCCAAGACCTCCTTCGCCGGGACGGTTCGGGATTGGCTCTTTCACCGCGCCACCAACGGGCTCACCGAGTGTGGGGCGGTGGTCATGAAGGGACGCCGGCTGTATCTTTACGAGGCGCCTTTCCTCCGCTGGCTCCGGGAGACGGAGCCCTCCGAACGCCACTACGTCATCCGGTGAGCTCGCTCTGGCACATCCGTGCGTGCCGCGCTTCGACCGCGTCCGACCCGTGTCGCTGCGCACGAGCCGCGTAGCGACGGACCATGCTCGCCGTCTTCCAACCGCCGAGGATCATGAGCTGGGCGAGAGTGGCCCCACTGTCGAGCATCTCGCACGCCCAGGTGTGCCGCAGGTCGTGAAAGCGGATATCGGGCAGTCCTGCCCGGTCCCGCCAGTACCGCCAGGCGTGGTCGGGGAACTTCGGCTCTTGGTCAGGGGGATCGCCCGGGCGGGCGAACACGAACCGCGAGAAGACGGCGCTGGCCTGGATCGTCGCGAGCAGATCCCCGGCCTCGCCCGGGAAGTAGAGGACGCGGCTCGTTCCGTTCTTCGTGTCGACCACTTCGCAGCGGGGGACGCCGCGGCGACGCTCGCGGGTGATGGGGTCAAGAACGATTGGCTTGAGCTCGAGTCTCCGCCATTCCATCCCCATGAGCTCGCTCTGCCGCGCCCCGCTCGCATGAGCACAGACGGCAAGGGTGAAGAGTCGCGAGTCTTCACATTGGCGGCAGGCAACCCGGAGGCGGTCCCACTCGTCAGAGGTGACCTCGCGGTCCCGTTCCTCTTCCCGCTCTGCCAGGGGGCGATGACGGCGTCGTCGTCCGTGGAGAGGGTTGCCGGAGAGCCACTCTTCCTCGACGACGAAGGAGAGCACCGCGGAGAGGGCGGCGCGATAGCGATTCAGGGTCGCGACCTTCCGGCCCTCGAGCGTCCGGAGGTGCTCGCGAATGTGACCGGGCCCAAGATCGTACATATCTTTTATTTGCAACGAGTTGTGTCTTGGTGCCGGAGGCGGGGGTCGAACCCGCATGCCCTTGCGGGCGGAAGATTTTAAGTCTCCTGCGTCTGCCGTTCCGCCACTCCGGCCGGCCGGTTTTCCAAACGAGTCATGCTACCATTTGTGTCCCATCAAGCACGTGGAGATACGCCATGCTCGACGAGGCCCACAGACGATGAAGGTGGCCCTGGTCGGCTACGGCAAGATGGGGCGTGTCGTCGAAGAGGTCGCGGCTGCCCGGGGTGTCGAGGTCGTCGACCGCTTCACGCGCAGCCGCCCCCTGAGTACCGGCGATGCCGCGCGCCGCGCCCTCTCCGGAGTGACGGCGCTGGTCGATTTCTCCGTTCCTGAGGCTGTGCCCGACACCGTGCGGGCGGCCGCGGATCTGTCGCTCCCCCTGGTGATCGGAACCACCGGCTGGCAGAGCCGGCTCGACGAAGTGCGCGAGGTGGCCGCACGCTCAGGCATCGGGGTCGTCCGGGCGGCGAACTTCTCGCTCGGCGTCAACGTCTTTTACCGCCTCGCGGAGCAGGCCGCGAAGCTCCTCGCACGCCTCGACGGCTACGACCCGTTCATCCAGGACTGGCACCACCGGTTCAAGCTCGACAGCCCCTCGGGCACGGCGCTGGAGATTCAGCGGCGGATGGCACGGCACTACGGCGAACGGGAGGTGCCGATCACCTGCCAGCGCGCCGGCTACGTGCCGTCGGTGCACTGGGTCGGTTTCGACTCGGCGGCCGACACCATCCATCTGGAGCATCGGGCCCGCAACCGCCGGGGGCTCGCCGAGGGAGCTCTGCTCGCGGTGCGGTGGATCGCCGGCCGTTCGGGATTCCACGACTTCCAGGACGTTCTGGCCGACCTTCTGCCGGTGGGCCAGGACGGACCGTCAGGCTAGTCAAGGCACGCCTCGGCCGGCGGAGCCAGGAGCTCGCGCATGGCGCGCAGGCCGACGCGAATGCGCGATTTCAGGGTGCCGACCGGGAGGGCGAGGCGGCTGGCCGTCTCCTCGTAGGTCAGGTCTCCGAAATAAGCGAGGGCGATGGCTTGCCGCTGCTCGGGGCGCAGGCGGGCGAGGGCTTGGCGCAGGATGAGAGGGAGGTCTCCCGCGCCGCGCTCAGGCCGGTGGGGGACGGGCGTGGCCACCTCGCGGCGCTCTGGCCGGCGCCACGAGTCGACGGCCTTGTTGCGGGTGAGAGTGTAGAGCCAGCCGAGGGCATCGCCGCGTTCGGGTTTGAAGGTGCCGGCCTTCCGCCAGACGGTGAGGAAGACCTCCTGGGCGATGTCCTCGACCGTGGCGGGATCGTGGGAGACCTGGCGGATGAAGGCGATGACCCGCCCGGCATTGCGGCGGTAGAAATCATGGAAGGCGTCGAGGTCGCCCGCGGCAGTCCGCCGCAGCAGATCGGCGTCGGTGGGCTCGAAACGGTCTGTGGCTGCGAACCCCATGTCGTGCTCCTCCGGATCGTTGAGGTCGTTCGGTGGCTCACTGGGATCAGATCCGGTCGGGGACGGGAGGGGTTAGCGCGGGCGGAAAGAAACGGCCGGCCGCTCCAGGGCGGCCGGCCGGCACAGTCGCGAGCGAGTCGGACGACTCCCTACGGAGGGGGCGGGCCGGTCCAGGGACGGCCGCCGCCGTCGACGGGACCGTCGTCGATCTTCAGCACGCGGCCTTCACCCTCCGGGTGGGAGTACGGCCGAGCCGGTGCCTGGTGCTTGGGCTTGCGGCCGCCGGTCTCTCCGGCGTCGCGTTGGCCCTTGGGGGCTTTGGCGCGGGGTTTCATCGGTTCCTCCTTGGTTGATGGGTCCGCCAGTCGCCCTGGAGGACGAAGCCGGCCCAGTAGTACGGCGAGTCCCAGCCGGGCTCACGGCGCACGGCCGTCTGGGCAGCGCGCAGGGCGGCGGCGGGAACGAGTTGATCGCGGAGCATGCCGCGATAGAAGAGACGCATCAGCTCGGCGGTCGCACGGTCGTCGACCTCCCACAGGCTGACCAGCACGCTGCGCGCACCGGCGTAGAGAAACCCTTGAGTCAAGCCCACCAGGCCTTCGCCGCGGATCTCCGGTCCCAGGGCGGTGCGACAGGCGGAAAGGACCACGAGGTCGGCGGCGAGGCGCAGGCGATAGATCTCGTGCGCGCGCAGGAAACTGTCCTGCGGCCGACCTTCGGAGTCGACGCCGGAGAGGGCGATCCCGGACAGCTCCGGGTGGAGAGCGTCCAGCACGCCGTGGGTGGCGAAGTGGACGATACGGTAACGGGCGAGGCCGCCGCTCAAAACGGTGTCGCGGCTCGCGTCCAGGCCGATGGCGGCCAGCCTGTCGGCGGGCCGCACCAGGGAGAGCAGCGCCGCAGCCTCGTCCCCGGAGAAGGGGAGCCGGGCCAAGCGATTGACGGCCGGCTGCGGCACGGGAGGTGCTCCTGTCCGGCGCGGCGCCCGGGGATCGGCTGCGTCGAATACCGGGTCGGCCACCACGGCCAGCGTCGCCGGCGCCGGTGGGCGGCCGGCGAGCTCGCGGCGCAGCACGGCGAGAGCGGAGGCGGACGGCAGGGCGACGACCTCGTGCCCGGCGCTCAACGGGAGCGCGGCGAAAGGGAGGTAGTGAAGAGCACCGTCTCCTACGATCAGCAGGCGCTTGCCGGCGAGCAGGCCGGCGGCCGGTCCGAGGAGCGTCTGCGACAGTGCGGCAAGGGCGAGATCGGTGTCGCCTTGCGCGACGGTGCGGTCCTCGGCGGTGAGCAGGGTGGTGGCGCGGCGGACGGCGTCCTCGATTTCCGCCCGCGGCGGCAGCTCGAAGCTGGTCAAGGAGCCCGGCGTCACGGCCCAGAGGAAGCTCCTTTCCTTGCCCAGGGCGTATTCCAGGAGCAGCGTGTCGCGGTCGACAACCTGCTCCTGGATCTGCCGCAGAGTGAGCGGCCGCGGCTGGGTCAGGGCGGCATAGCGGGGGCTGGCGCGGCGGATGGAGTCCCGCGCCCGGTCGAGCTCCCCGAGCAGGCGCCGCAGCTCGGTGTCCGCGGCGGCCAGGTGCTCTGGCGAAGCGCCTTGGTCCTGGAGCCGGCGCCGCCGGTCGTCGGCTCTGTTCACCTGCACAGCGAGGTCGCTTTCGCGGCGAAGGAGCGCCGGATCGACGCCGCGCCGGAGATCGTCCGGCGACTGAGACAGCAGCTCGAGCAGGCTCCTCGCCCGCGCCTCCTCGCTCGCCGCCAGGGCGCGGGCGTCGTGGCCGGCCGCCGGCTCACGCCTGTGGAGCTCCATGAGGATCTCGACGTATAGCTCGTAGAACGGCTGCTTGGTGGCGAAGAACGATGCGCGGGCTGTGGAGCCGGCCGCGGCGCGCAGCGACTCGACGCGCGCGAGCCCGGCCTCGACGGCGGCGCGGGCATGGGCGAGATCGCCCAAACTGCGGTGGGCTCGAGCGAGACCGAGGAGAGCGGTCGACTCGATGGTGCGGTCGCCGGTTCCGGCCAGCACGGGCAAGGCGCGGCTCAGGGCGTCGACGGCCTCCCGCGGATGCCCGAGCTCGCCCTCGACCCAGCCGAGATGAGCGAGGGCGACGGCTTCGTCGGGCCGGTCCTGGGTCTCCCGGAAGAGGGCGAGGGCTTGAGAGAAACACTCGCGCGCCCGTTGCAAGTCGCCGATCACGATGTAGCTCCAGCCGAGGTCGTTGAGAGTCAGTCCTTCTCCTCTACGGTCTTCGATGCGCTGCTGGATGGAGCGGGCGCGCAGGAGCGGTGCCAAGGCCTCGCGGGCGCGGTCCGAGCGTCCATAGGCGCTGCCGATCACGGCGAGGGCGCGAGCGGTCTCGCGGGGACGATTGACGGCAGCGAAGACGGCAAGGGACTGGCGGGCCGCGTCCAGGGCCCGGTCGGTCTCGCCGAGGGCCGCCTCCACGGAGGCGACGCTCAGACCTGTGAGCGCTGCTTCGTCACGCTTGCCGAGAGCGCGCCAAAGTGCCAGTGCCTTCTCGTAGCTCTCCAAGGCCTTCTCGGATTCGCCGAGAGATTCGCGGGTTTGTCCCAGGAGATTGAGCGTGGCCGCTTCGGCCCAGCGCTCACCGAGGTGACGGTTGATCTTCAGGGCCTCCTCGAAGCAAGCGAGAGCGGCTTCGGGCTCGCCCAGGTGCTGATGCACGAGCCCCAGGTTCTTGAGGGTGGTGCCGGCGCGCCGCTCGGCGCCGCGAGCGCGGAAGAGCGCCAGGGCCTGGTTGTAGTAGTCGAGGGCGGCGGGATAGCGATCCAGAGACTGATGGGTCCAGCCGAGCCAGGAGAGAGCCTCGGCTTCCCGTTCCCGAGCGCTGAGCGAGCGAAAGAGGCCCAAGGCTTCGAGCTGCCGGGCGGCGGCGGCTTCGAGGGACGGGCGGTCGTCGCGCCGCCGCAGCTCCTCCGCTGCAGCGAGAAGAGCCTCGGCGGTCACCTGTGTGCGGTCGCGAGCGCTGGCCGGCCGGACGGCTTCGACGCGGAGAGTGTAGGGTCCAGGTGAGGCTCCGGGGGCGGCAGCGATCTCCAAGCGGTACAAACCGCTGACCTCCGCCACCATCGGCACGGGCTCCGGCCCGTGGGCGCCGGAGAGTCCGTCCACCGTCCGCAGGCGCCGGGCGTCCGGAGCGAAAAGAGTAACGGCGACGTCGATCCCCTGCTGGTCCACCACCAGACCGGCGTACTGCCCGGCCTGCAGGTCAAAGAGGTAGGAATCTGTGGCACCGCCGGCCAGAGTGCTCTCGGCGGCGCTGCCGGGCGCGAGGTGAAGAGGCCGTGCCGGAGCGCGCTGGATTGGGTGGGCTGAGCCGGCCTGCGTCATGCTTTTCGCCCCCCGGCGCGGTGCGCTCCCTGGCGGCTCGCGGCAGGCGGCGAGGAGGACGATCAAAACCAGGGCTCCGGCTTCACCGGCCTTCGACGTGCAGCGCATATTCCTCGATCGGTGTCTCCTTTTCGCCTGCGTAGAGGCGGAAGCGCACGTCGCCGGGCTTCAGCGCGCTCGGCGGCAGCGCCACGATCAGGTAGCCCCCGTCCGGTTTGAGACCTGGCTCCGAATAGACGCGGGAGCCGTCCGCGCGCACGACCTCGACCCGGTATTCCTTTTCCCTAGGCGGTGAAGAGGGATGCAGGACGACCGATAAGGGAGTCCCCGCCGGCACCGAGCGGACGGGGCGGGGGGCGCCTTCGCTCCGCAGGGTGCCGGAGTACAGATCGATCACGCGTGCATTGACCTGCGGCCGGGACAGCGCATCGACCGTCCGCCGCAGCGACACGACCCAGACCGAAAGGCCGAGCGTGGCGATCAGGAGCGCAGCAGCCAGGGCTTCGAGGCCGCGGCGCCGCGGAGCGGGGATTGCGG